>Ga0207889_1000140_pt1 | contig 35284 bp, 35 predicted proteins | sample LinPmetageLP47_FD_184058 | JGI IMG/M metagenome (GOLD analysis project Ga0207889, IMG submission 184058) | Marine viral communities from the Pacific Ocean - LP-47 (SPAdes) | ecosystem: Environmental > Aquatic > Marine > Oceanic | place: Pacific Ocean | collected 2011-06-12 | reverse complement strand
CTTATTATCTTCAATTGGGTATATTTCACCAGCTCAATATGAAACAGACTACTATGATAATTTAAACGAGTCAGGTAAAGTGGCCTGACTTAAACAAACTGGTCTCCGATGAACTCGGGGCGATTCAGTATTTTTTTATATTTATACATAATATAGTTCTCTAAATTTATAAACAGTTTGAATATTAGTTTATGAATATAAATTATTTAAACAAATGTGAAATAAAGCTGTCTTTCTAAAAATTAACCATTGATTAGATTAAGAATTCTTACCTTTGATGACCTACACCCTTAGACCCTACCAGAGCGAGGCGGTTGAACGCACCGTTTTACACTTTAGAAAAACCAATGATCCTGCTGTTATTGTTTTACCAACAGGGGCGGGTAAAAGTTTAGTTATTGCTGAGCTTGCACGTATTGCTAAACAAAAAATATTGGTGTTGGCGCACGTAAAAGAATTAGTTGAGCAAAATGCTCAAAAGTATAAAAGCTTTGGTCTTGAAGCGAGTATATTTTCCGCAGGTCTCAAAGAGAAGTCGTTAACCCATCAGGTCACTTTTGCGAGTGTGCAGTCGTTATCGCGTAATTTAGACAAACTTAATGAGCACTACTCATTACTCATTATTGATGAGTGTCACAGAGTGAATGGCGAAAAGAAAAGCCAATACGGTAAGGTTATTAATGCACTTAAATCTCACAACCCTGAATTAAAAGTATTAGGCTTAACAGCAACGCCTTACCGCCTTGGATTAGGCTGGATTTATCATCATCATTACCATGGGTTTGTAAGAGGCAATAAAGAGAGTCCATTCAAACACTGTATTTTTGAATTACCTTTGCGCTATATGATCAAGCATAACTATTTAACGCCCCCTAAAGAGGTTGATGCTGCAATTAGCCATTATGACTTTTCATCTTTAACTAGCAATGCATTTGGGCAGTATAGTAATGAGGATATGAATGCGCTATTAAAAAAATCGACCCGTGCAACTCAAACAATTTTACAACAGGTTATACAATACAGTGAAAATCGTTACGGCGTGATGATATTTGCAGCTACGGTTATGCATGCACAAGAGATAATGACTTATTTACCTGAGGATCACAGTGCGCTGATCACGGGGGATACGCCGAATAGCGAACGCGATAAAATAATTAAACAATTTAAAGCTAAAAAATTAAAGTATTTAGTGAATATATCGGTTCTTACTACCGGCTTTGATGCCCCCCATGTTGATTTTATAGCTATTTTACGCCCCACGGAGTCGGTAAGTTTATACCAGCAAATTGTAGGGAGAGGCTTGAGGTTAGCTGAGGGTAAAGATGATTGTTTAGTGATTGACTATGCAGGCAATGGCTTTGATTTATTCTACCCAGAAGTGGGAGATAAAAAAGGCGATAGCGATAATGAACCCGTGCAAGTGCTGTGTCCTGGGTGTGGCTTTGCCAATATATTTTGGGGAAAAACAGATGCTGATGGCAAAGTAATCGAGCACTTTGGCAGGCGTTGTAAAGGTTTGCTAGAAGATGATAACGGTTTAAGCGAGCAATGCGATTACCGTTTTCGTTTTAAAGAGTGTGAGCAGTGCGGCGCACAAAATGATATTGCTGCTCGAAAATGCCATGATTGTGACGCTGTGATGGCCGACCCTGATGATAAGCTGCGCAATGCGTTAAACCTTAAAGACGCATTAGTTCTACGTTGTAGCGGCTTGAGTGTGGTAAAACTTAAAGAGCAATTGTTAAAAATCACTTATTTTGATGAAGACGGAGCCAGTTGTGATGAAATTTTTGATTTATCAAACAAAGGTGCTCGGTATTACTTTAATCAGCAGTTTGGTAAGCGTGTAAGTCTGGGCCAATCCCCCATTGAATTTACCAGTGCAGAGCAAGTTATAAAAGCGCAGTTTGATTTAATACCACCGGATTTTGTGATTGCGCGAAAAAGTAAAAAATATGGCTGGAAAGTAGCAGATAAACTTTTTGATTATAAAGGCTGCTTTAGAAAAGCAAACCAGCTAAGTCGATAGACTAAGCTGGATATCATTCATCATTTAAATTAGGGATTATGCCTCTTCTGCGTCTAATCCCCAGCCATCACCATAGCCATTAAAGCTGTTCGCTATGCTTTCAATGTATTGTTCTGCTTGGCCTAATAGTGCATGTTCAGGCACCATTTGTACATGGGCAATTACTTCCCAAACGCCGGTATCTTTGCATTTTTCAACATCAGCAGTTTGCACTAATGCATCATTTACAATCTCAGTTGCAAATTTTTCGGCATCAACCTGTTGTTCAAATAAAATGTAAAAATCAATTTGTTGCATTTTACTTAAATCTACACCAGCGGCGGAAATTTCAGCAAGTAGCTGGCCATTGTCATCATCAGGGAATTGCATTAAAAAACTCATTAATTTTATTTTGTACTCGTTATAGCTATTGTAACCAAAATAAACCGTTAACGCGTACTAAATTTTGACTGCATTTTTGAGTGTTAATTGCGATTAAGTTAATGTTAGGCTCATTGTGGCTATGGTAGTATATTTCTGTTTAGCGGTTTATTTTATGGATACCACAGTAAGGATATTTACTTGTTCAATCAGCTTTTAAAGTTTTTTTGTTTTTTTTGCTTATTAGTAAGCCTGTCTTCTATTGCCTCTGAAAATATTATTGAAGATTATGAAATTAAAGGGATCAGTGGCGACTTAGAAAATAACGTTGCACTTTATTTAAAACAACTTGTTGGTGAAAAACCAACCCGTACACTTCGTCGGTATGCAAAAACGCAAGTTGAGAACAGTATCAAAGCCTTAGGTTATTACAGTCCAGTAGTAAATATTGATTTTGATAAAGACGAGCGCGAACTTGTTGTAAATATAGAGCGAGGCCCAGCCACACGTATTGAGTCACTTAATATAACGGTTAATGGTGAAGCAAAACAGGATCCGTTCGTTCAAAAAACGATTGAAGATCTTAATTTAAAACAAGGTGATATTTTAAATCATGGGGTTTATAGCAGCGCGCATAAAAAAATAGAGTCAGTGTTGCTAGAGTATGGATATTTCGATGCAAAATGGCCTGTTAGAAAATTTGAAGTATCACTCAAAAAACACAGCGCAACCATTACTTTTACTATTGATAGCGGAGTTCGTTATCAATTTGGTGATATTTTAATTGCCAGAAATACTCCAGCCGAAAAATATATCCGCTCTTTGGCGCCATTTAAAGTGGGTCAGTCGTATAAAGCATCCTATATTGCCGATTATAATCTTGATTTATCAAGTACCCCTTATTTTAAGAGCGTGCGTGTTTACGCCGATATTACAGCGAGAAAAAACAAGCAAGTTCCTATAAAAGTGGATGTGTTACATAAACCAGAAAATAGTTATGAAATTGGTGGTGGCTTTAGTACAGATTTAGGGCCGAAAGTACGTTTTAAATGGAGTAAACCATGGATGACCGATAACGGGCACTATCTTGAAAGCAATTTAAATGTTTCTCAAAAACAGCAAGATATTTCCATGGCTTACACCGTGCCGGTGAATGATCCGAACGATGATTTATGGCGCTTTTCTGTCGGTTATAAGTTGGAAGATGAATTAACCAATGAAACCTACAGTGAAATACTAACAGGTCAGTTACAGCGCCAGTGGTTAACTGAGCATAAATGGGTACGAACGGCTTTTTTAAGGCGTGAGCAAGAAACCTACCGCATAGGGGATGACGAAGAAAAAACAACTGAAATGTTAATGCCTGGGATCAGTTATGCGCGTAAACAATCAAAGGGTGGCACCACACCTTATTGGGGGGAGCAGTGGTCTATTTCAGCTGAGTTTGGACTCGATAGCGTACTCTCAAGTACCAATTTGGTTAGAGTTCAATTACAGCATGCTTGGTTACGTACTTACCTTGACCGCCATCTGATCTTTTTAAAAGCAAACGTGGGCGCAATGATTGTTAATGATATAAATAACGTGCCATTTTCTTTGCGATTTTATGCCGGTGGCGATCAAAGTGTCAGGGGTTTTGCTTATCAGTCGATTTCTCCGCAAAACGAGCAGGGTGAGCGTATTGGTGGTAAATATTTATTAGCGAGTACCGTTGAATACAACTACCAATTTGCTAAAAATTGGCGGGCTGCGCTGTTTGTTGATGGGGGGACCGCAACCAATGATTTTTCAGAACAATTTGAGGTAGGTGCAGGATTTGGTTTTCGCTATTTAACACCGGTTGGTCCGATAAGAGTTGATCACGCGTGGGGGCTCACAAAAGAAAGTAAAAGTACCCGTTTAAGTATTACCATAGGGCCTGAAATTTAATGTCAGTATTTAAAAAAGTAACGGCGATAATTAGCGCCGTTTTAGCAACGCTGTTAGTTACACTGTTTTGCGTTTTGTTTACCGCCCCAGGTAATCAATTGCTTGCTTATACAGCGAATAAATTGGTTGATGGCTTAACCATTGAAATAAAAAATGGCCGATTTTTATACAATGACACGTTTAACTTACAGTTCGACCAAAATGGCGTAAGTGTTAATGCACAGCAACTAAAGATAGATTTATTTTGGTGGCAATGTGATGGTATTTGTATTGATAATTTAAGCGCTAAGTCGATTAAATTAACCTTGCCAAAAAGCGCTGAGAATAAAGATGAGACGCCAACCGAAGCATTAGAAAAAATAACCTTACCCTTTAATATTGCATTAAAAAATCTAGCTATTGATGAATTTATTTTAAATCATTCAAGTGCAAATGTAACACTTAACACTCTGCAATTGTCGGCAAAGGCTGAAGGGTCTGATGTTACAATTAAACGCTTAACCATTCCTCGTATTAATGTGGTATTAAAAGAGCAAACCGCAGCTCAACAAGCAGCGGCTAATCAACAAACAACAACGGCTATTAAGGAATTACCAGCTTTACCCAATATCGATTTTATCTCGCCACTTAACATCAATGTTGAGCAGTTCAATATCACCAACGTGACAATAAATCAGGGCGAGCAACACTATTCAATTGATGATATTGCCCTGCAAATGAGCGTAGAAGATGCCACTATTAAGGTACAGTCACTATCGGCAGGTTATCAGCAGTGGCAGTTAAATACTCAGCTTGATGCAACACTGGAAGGGGCTATGCCTATTAACGGCAACATTAGCTTAAAAGGGAATGAACACGGAGCTACTCTTGATATAAATGGTGATCTAGCCAAGCTTAACATTGCGCTTGATACCACAGGGTTATTTCCTTTAAATTTGAGAGCAACAGCCAACCTCAAACAGAAAAATTATCCCTTTAGTGTTAATGGCAAAATTAATCAATGGCTTATTAATACACAAAATAATGAGCTAAAGGTTAAAAACATCAATTTAAGTGCCCAAGGTAATGCTAACGACTATCAATTAAGTTTAACGGGTAATACTCAGCTAGATGCTTATCCAAGTGTAGATTTAAATGCTCAGCTAAAAGGCACACTAACCAACGCGACGCTTGAAACGCTTGCTTTAAAAACTAACGATAGCGCTGCGAATATTCAAGCACAGCTTGATTGGCAACAGGGAATTAAAGCGGACTTTACCGGCATTTTATCAAATTTAAAAGCGCAATACTTAACCGATGCCCTAACCAGTGATGTTTCAGGGACGTTTAAAGGCGTATTTAACGCTCAAGCCGATACCTGGCAGCTACAAATGAACAATACTAAGCTAGCTGGCTTTTTAAACAACGTTCCTTTAGAGTTTGCTGCAAACTTTAAGTTAGATAATCAATTAAAAGCGGATATCGATAGTTTTTATTTAAGTAGTGGTGCTAACAAGTTAACTTTGAATGGGCAGGTAGATGATACATGGCAAGTTGACGGTGATATCACGCTTAATAGTGATGAGCAGGCTAATCTTCCTTTTATTGCTAACGGTAAAGCGGATTTAAAAGTGCGCGGCAACAGATTAACCCCTTCGGTTGACTTAGTTGTTATGCTAGAGCGTTTTATTTTTAATGAGATAAACATTAATAAACTTGCTATAAAATCTCAACTAGATACGGCCGCTGATTGGCAAACTGATCTCAGTGTTAATGTTGCATCTGCACTGGTCGCTGGGCAGCAAATTAATAATATAAACATAGCTGCCAGTGGTGATAAAACAGATCATCAACTTAGCGCGTCGATTGATGCCGAAAAAGGCGCGGTGGAACTTGAGCTTAATGGCAAAATGAAAAATGCCATTTGGAATGGTGAGCTAAGTGACATAACCCTTAGTGATAAAAAGCTGAGTTTTAATAATACTAAAAAAATATCCGTTATGGTGAATACACAAAACGGGGATTTTGATGTGAGCGCTCATTGTTGGCAATCAGCTCAAAGTAAGTTGTGTATAGATACCTTGTCGCAAATAAAAGCGCTAGGGCAGTTTAATGCAAAGCTTGCTAACCTCTCACTTGCAGAGCTTAAGCACTTATTACCAGATAATATTCGCACACGCGGAGACTTAACAGGTGATTTTGCTGCTAATTGGCAGTCAGGTGCACTTAAAACCCTCAGAGCCAATGTAAATTCTAATGGATTAAATGCAGTGCTAACCTCAGAAGAGGATCGATTTAAACTCCCAATAGAAACACTCAGTATTCGTGCTTTTTCAGATTCGCAGGTTGGTAAAATTGAAGCTAACTTGGCATCCAGTGTGCTAGGTAAAATAGCTACCGATATAAATATTGACGACATTCAAAATACACAAACACTCTCTGGTAACGTTAATATAGATAAAATTTTACTCTCAGACATTCAGCCATTTTTAGATACGCTTGAGCAACTTAAAGGGGCAATCAGCGGACAGGTTACATTAGCTGGAACGCTCAAAGATCCTCAGTTAGATGGTGAGCTTAATATAGCAGACATTAATTTAGAGGGAGAGCAATTACCTGTTGCACTTAAAGACTCTAATATACATATTTTATTTAATAAAACCACGGCAACGATTAAAGGTAACTTAAGTGATCCTCAAGGCGGGCAAGTTAAACTTACCGGTGATGTTGATTGGCAAGGTGAGCAACCCGCGGTTAATGTTGCAGTTGTTGGCAATGAGTTTTTTGTTAGAGCGCAGCAGGGTGTGATATTTAAAGTATCACCCGATCTAAAAATCGGCATAGCAGATAACGCGCTTAACCTTGTCGGTGAAGTGGTTGTGCCTTATGGACGTATAGAAATTAAAGAGCTGCCCGAGGGCGCAGTGCAAGTAAGCGATGATGAAATAATTATTGATCAAAAAACACAAGCGGCTAAAAAAGTCCCTTTTGATTATGATGTAGACTTAAAAGTAACAGTAAAAAATGATGTAAAAGTCGAATCGTTTGGACTCAAGTCTAAAGTAACTGGTGATTTAGCGCTTAAAATGAGCCAAGGTACGCCAATTATTGCAACCGGAGAGCTTAATTTAATAGAAGGGACGTATTTAGCCTTCGGGCAAGATTTGATAATTAGAACAGGGCAAGTAGGTTTTAGTGGCGCAATCGACAAACCGTATCTCAATATTAAAGCGATTCGTAACCCAGATAATACCGCTGATGGTGTGATTGCCGGAGTGACTTTAACCGGCAGTGTTGAGCAACCTACGTTAAAAGTATTTTCTGAGCCTGCGATGGATCAAGCCCAAGCCTTAGCCTATTTACTCAATGGGCAACCATTAGGAGAGGGCGACAGCTCTACAGATGCTATGTTAACTCAATTATTACTTTCTCAAGGTGTGAGTCGCAGTGAGGGAGTGGTTTCTAAGGTGGGTGAAACCTTTGGTTTATCTGATGTAAGCTTAAGCTCTAAAGGCAGTGGTGAACAAACAAAAGTAGAAATATCGGGTTATATAGCCCCAAGCTTACAGGTTAAGTACAGTGTCGGGGTGTTCGACTCACTCAGTGAAGTGGCTGTGCGCTATCAGTTACTCTCTAAACTATACATAGAAATAACCAGTGGCTTATACCAAAACGTAGATATACTGTATAAGTTTGATTGGGACTAATAGATAACAATAAAAAAGGAAAGGTATGAAAAAGTGTGTAGTGACCCTTTTAGTGTCGGCTTTGTTAGGTGGGTGTGCCCAGCACAGTACTCAATCATCGGCTAAAAAGCTAACAAGCAGTGAGATTATTGCGGCGGCTAAAGATGATGAATGGCGATGGGTTGAATCAGAGAATATTCTAAAGTTAACCCTGCCCACAGGCGCTGCATATATTGAGCTTAACCCCAAACTTGCGCCTAAACACACTGCGAATATTAAAAAACTGGCAAGACAAGGCTTTTATCAAGGTACTCACATTTACCGTTTTGTTGAAGGGTTTGTAGCTCAAGGTGGCGATAGTACGGGTAAAAAGTTAGCCAAAACTAAAGATAACACGGTGCCAGCGGAATTTTATTTAACCACCACTGAGCCACTTTCAATAACCGAGATGGGCAGTGATGGTTATGCACCCGTAACGGGGTTTTTAGGTGGCTTTGCGGTTGCACAAAACCAAGCGCATACACAAACGTGGCAAGTCCATTGTCATGGCGTATTTGCAATGGCGCGCGATAACGATATAAACAGTGCCAGCAGTGAGTTTTTTGTCACCATAGGTCAAGGGCCGCGTTATTTAGACAAAAATATTACCGTGTTTGGTCGGGTGCTTAAAGGCATGGCACATTTTCATCAGCTAGCGCGAACGCCAACTGAGAATACCGAGTTTAACCCCATTACTGATCTACAAGTATTAGCGGATGTAGCAGACGATAGCAGCCAATTTAAAGTAATGAAAACAGACTCTGATTCATTCAAACAATTAATTATTGCTAGGGGTAACCGCAGCGAGGAATGGTTTGCGTACAGCCATAATTATATTGATGTGTGTGGCATGGCGGTGCCAACTAAGCAACTTAATGACTAAAAAAGGAGCCTCAGGCTCCTTTTTTGTTAAGGTAACGCGACACTTATTGTCGGTTTATTTTTACCGCAAATGGGGTTTCGTTATAATGTGTTGAGCGGTATGGGTTTATATCAAGCCCACCACGGCGCGTATAACGAGCGTATACTTCAAGTTTTTTAATATGGAGTTGAGTGGTTAAGTCGCTGTAAATACGTTCCACACATTGCTCATGAAACTCATTGTGAGTTCTAAATGAAATTAAATAGCGTAATAATGACTCACGACAAACTTGCTCACCGGTATAGCGAATAATAATACTCGCCCAATCCGGTTGTGAAGTAATTAAACAGTTAGACTTAAGCAAGTGGCTATGCAAAGTTTCGGTGACTATTTTATTGCTTTGTGATTTAAGTGAATGGGCATCAATATGGTAGTTATCTATCTCAATATCTAACTCATCTATACACTCACCTGGCAGTGGTGTGCAAGGAATACAATTGTAGTCATCAGCGCTGTATAAGGTTACCTTTACAGGGCTGTTTACCGCATTGGATAAGTCGTCAATTAAATGTTGTTTAACAATTTCAATACTCCCAAAACGGCTTTGATTAAAGCTGTTTAAATAAAGCTTAAACGACTTTGATTCAATAATATGACTACTTTGACATTCGAAAGTAAACAATGCCACCGCAACTTGAGGCTTACCTTTAGTATTTAACCAAGACAGTTCGTAACCTGTCCATATATCTTGGCCTTTAAACGGCAGCGCAGTTTCATCAATACTTAATGAATCACGATTAAGCTTGCGAGCAATAGGAAAAAGCAAGCTGGGCGTGTATTGATCGACATACTCAGTAGATTGACCAAGTACGCTGCCTTTAAGATCGGGAGAATTGCTGTAATCTGTCATGTTTGCTCTTAAATAGTTACAATGGATGCATTATATATAAATTAAATGAGTTTCACAGTATGTCTGTTGCAATGCAATTAGCTCAACTTCACGAAAAATTTAGCGAACAAACGATTACTAATACACAAAAGCGCCCATTAATCGTCCACGATGAGCAATGGCCAAGCCCATGTGAAATAGGTAGCGCCGATGAACATGGCATGATCCAGTGGCAAGCGATAGTTAGAGAGCCTACAGGTTCATTAATCGATCTCGCTAACGCATTGGAGCTTGAGTTTCCAGAGGCGTTGAGTCAATTTTATGGCCATATGTTTGCTGGCAGTGTTGTAGCCAATATTGACGGACATCAAGTGGAATTATTACAAGCATGGAATGAAGATGATTTTGACCTACTGCAACAAAATATCACCGGTCATGTTTTAATGAAACGTAAACTCAAACAAGCGCCAAGTGTATTTATTGGGTTAACCGACCAAGACGATTTGCTTGTTACCGTATTAGTAGAAACAGGTGAGGTGTGCCTAGAGTATGTAGGTAAAAAGCCACATCATGTACTTGCCAAAAACCTCAGTGAATTTATAGCGTCGTTGACAGTATAATTATAAGGTAGTTTTAAGGTGTGATGTTTTTAGACATAGCATCTTAAGTGTGGGATTTATTGAAAATCCCACGAAATATTAGAGACTATACCACACGGTTCACACCTAAAATCAAACAAGCCAAACCAAGGCTCGGGTAATTTCCATTCACCATGGCAACTCGGGCATTTACGCTCAAGTTCAGAGGCTTTATCAACCCCCCCTACACGGTATAAATAATAGTAAACAGGCTTTTTAGTTAAAAAACTAATCCGTTTAGTTATATCTTTACCACGGCGGTATAAATCACTTTGGGTGCTGGCTATTTCTTCAAGCGCTGGAAATTCACAGCGTGTTGCACCATTAATTTGAATTTGATCGCACGCTTGCCAATCTTCTTGCCATTTAATTAGTGTTTTATAGTCACCATTAGCAATCGCAGGAATATTAAATAGCGGCACGGGTAAAAAGTCATCGCCACAATACAGTGGGCTACATGTATGCACATAGGTGGTATATAAAATATAGCTTGATGGCTCTTTACAGCCATCGGCACCATTGGAGTGAATATCTTGGCCGATGACCTTTACTTTGGGAGCAAGCAAACCAGCGCCATGAAGCTTTTCAACACTGTGTTTAACAAACGCACTGTTATTAAGTGGGTGCATGGCGTCTTCGGTCGGGCACATTACACGAGTAATAAAATAGCCATCTTTTAAAACCGTTGGAAATTCCTCTCCAATGATTTGGCCATTAAAGCGTAATGCATTCACTAAGCGGTTTATTGCCTGCTCGGCTTGCTCTAGGGTTGTGTCTTGGTAGCAATCAAATGTTAAATCAACAACAAACATTTATAGTCTCAAATTATTTTTGCTCTAGCAAAGCAAGTAATCGATCAAGTTTTTGCTCAATTCTATCTAACTGAGTGTTTTTAGGATCTGAGTTACTTGCTTGCTCGGGTGTTTTCATTAAATTATAAATTGAATCGGGATTATTTTTATATTGACTCACTGCCGCAATAATAACCGGCATAGGAAGTGGTTTTACTAAACGGCTTTTAGTTAGTGCAACAGTGGGGACTTTGCCTTCATCAAGAAGGACTTTAATAGCTTCAAATACAGCAGCATTCATTCGATTTATAACTCTTTAATAAAGTAAGCTCGCAACATGGAAGTTGCGAGCAGGTATGGTAACAATAAAGTGGCTCAGACACATTAAAATGTGCGATTTAATTATTTTGACGAAGGCGAGAGTCGAGTTCGTCAATTACCTCACTCCAATCGCCATCAACCGCCAGCGATTCAGCAATAAAGTGTTGTTGGGCTTCATCCCAAAAGGGAGCATCTTGCAATAATGTGGTATCCGAAATGGCATGCGATGCAATAAATGCATCTATTTCTGCTTCTGTATTAGGTAAACCTAATTGTGCGAACAATGTATTTATGTCGTGCTTAGTCGTATCCATAATCGTGCTCCTTAATGAATTAATACTTAATACTTATTAACTCTAGGGGGGAATGATATATCTAGCCAGTTTAACCCTTACTGAATTTACGCTTTATTTACTCAGTAGTAAGTCGCTAAAGCATGATCTGACTCAATACAGAGAATAAGTGTAATAACTAAAATGTAAATTCGCTTATTTGTCCCACTTAGGTATATAGTTATATGAGCATTTGGTCATCGTTGTAGTTCAAAATTAATCCCAAACAAGTTACGCGGCGTAATGACAAAGGGTATAAAATAATAAAGGAAATAAAATGACAGCCACAGCAGAATCCACAGACACGTTTAGCGTGCAACATATTGCACCAGAAGATATCAGTACCGCTGCAAGCCTTATATATCAGGCCTATCAAAATGACCCTATTTTACAAACTCTGCTAGAGTATAACGAAAAAAGCCCTCTGGACTATGAAAAAAAACTCCGTGCGCTTATTCGCGAAGAGCTCAGTAGCTTTTGGCAAGAAAAACAGCCTTTAATTGGCCTTTACCGTAACGATAAGTTAAAAGCAGTTGCTTGTGTATTTGAGTCAAGTAGCCAACTTCAAGCAGAGCGTTATTGGTATTGGCGATTAAAGTTGATGTTAAGTGCCGGTTATTTGCAAACGAATCAATTAATTGAAAAAGAAAAAACTATTCGTGATGCACTAAAGCCGCAAGGCAATTACTACTTTTTAGCGTTTATAGCCGTTGACCCACATTTTCATGGTCAAGGGTTTGGCCGCCAATTACTTAAAGGCTTAGATGGTTTATTACATGACAATCCTGAGTCCTCTGGTATAGCGGTATTTGTGACTCGTGACGAACATACGCAATTTTTTAAATCACAAGGCTTTGAGCACTTTAAGCAGCTCACATTTAACCGAGTTAAAGGTGAATTACTTTTTAAAGCTGCTCTATCTGTACAAGGCTAGGTGTTTAGAATTGTGATTATGTAAGCCAATGTTCCAAATAGGGCGCACTTACGTGAGATATATCTTACATTAACGTGCGCCTTGTCAGTTTAACTCCGTATTTTATCTTCTTAAAAACATCAAGTTATTGTTATTTATAGTTATTTTATTTTTCAATTTTATGACCGTAATTTTTTTGTTTTCCTCACTATCATACTAAGCCGTTTGCTTTAAACTTTACTTTGTCAAGACGATATAGCCCAATGATTGAGCTACTGCCACGGGTAAGGAATCAGGCAACTAAGTAGTTACTAGTAGGAAGCACAAAGGACAAGTTAACACGGATGCAGGGATGAAACAGGAAGTACACGGAGTACTAAAATAGCTGGGAGCTACTTAAAGGACACCAAGGATGATGCGATAGGAAATAGCAGGAGCGTTAGTTTACGCAGGATAGCCAAGGCGGCAAGTGGATATTGCAGGATGCAATGGAGAGTAAACACGGTAGTTTGCTCGTTCAGAGGATGATAAACAGGGAATAGGTAAAGGATACCTTACAGGATGTTTGCAATTGGGGCGTAACTGATGTTACGCCTTAGTTTTTTGTGCTAAGAAATTATATTCTATGTGGTGGCACAACCACACTTTTTAGTTTTTCATCTTCCATGATTAATACCCCTTGGTAGGCGTTTTCACCGTCACTTGAAAACTCAAAAATAAATTCGCTTTTCATGCCCGGTTTACCACTTTTTAAAATGCCAAATCGACGCTTGTTGCAAGCTACACTCATAAGTTGCACTTGCAATTGCTCGCTTTGGCGTTTGGCATGAACGTTCGCTGCTTCGGCTATTTTACGATTTAGCCAAAAAAAATAAATTACAGCACCAATAAGTATGAACGTCCATAAACTAGCCATTTAAGAGAATAACCTTCCAATTGCGCGAGCTAATGTCTCGCTTCTGTTTTCTTCACGTAATAAAGCTAATAAGTGAGGGCGAATAGTCGCAATTGCAACTAAATCTGCAAAAACGCTAGGAAATAATTCAGCTATTTTCTCATGATGCGCACAGTTATCCATAAACACATGTAAACGCTGTGGCTGTTCTAATTGTTTAAAGCAGCGACCAGCAATGGTCAACAAAATATCAGAATCTTGCCCTAAAGGTGAGTTAAGCGCGCAGTCAACAAGTTGTGCGCTAAGCCCTGCTGCTTGCCCTGATGATATTGCACGCAGCGCGGCAGAGGCCGCAACAACATCATTATTAGTAAGGGCGGTTTGCCCATAACTTAACAATAACTCACTTAACGAGGGCGGTATTTCGATGTGTTCAAGCATTGCACTTAATGGCTGTAATACTTCAACTGGTAATTTAGGCCACGCTGCTTGTAAGTGCTTCAAGTTATCAGCACTATGAAGACGATAAGCAAAATCGGCAATGCCTTGTAACGCGACATTTTGCCAATTATCAAAGCCAATTTGGCCACTAAAGTAGAGTTGGGCGTACTCGTAGTATTGCGACGCTGGTTGCTTTAGCAACACTTTAACTTGTGCATTAAACGCCGCTAATTTATTCGCGTTCGGAGTAAATACATAAGGGTTGTTATCGAGTGTGCCATCGGCTTGCTCGCCGGTAATTTCTGTTCCTAGTGCCTGAATAACCATATCTGCAAAGTGATCACGGCTCGCGCTTACTAACTTACTTTGCTCATCAAGTGGGAATTTTAAGAACCACACATAGGGTTCTTTACTGGCTTTGCTATCCCAAAACTGAATAGCTAACCATGCATGACCTGCTAATGGGTAAGGGTAAGGAATTTGCGCTTGTTCAACGGCTAAAAATTGTTGTTTATCAAGCTTGGTAATGTGCCTGCCAATATCAAAAGCACGCCATTGAGTGCCTGCACCATCTAAAAGCTGGCCTAACGTGGCTATATGTTCACTCATGAATTTCCAACTGTTTTTACTACAAAATTACGCTAATTATACGCCATAGCGACTGTTGAGGGAACAGGGTATAATTGTGCAATATACAAAGTAAAGGGTGATTATGACTGAGCAAACCCAACTCTATTTAACACAATTAACTGCGCTACTTAAAAAGCATCAACTGTGGCAGGTTGAGCCGCTGAATCCAGATTTATTAGATTCTAGCGTACCGTTTTGTCACGATACATTGGCATTTGAACAATGGTTGCAGTTTGTATTTATTGAAAAGTTACAGCGGCTAATTGACAACAAGCAGCCGTTACCGCGCAATTTTGCAGTCGCCCCGATGGCGCAAATGACACTCACTGATAAATCAGGCAGCGAAGAGATTATCGCTTTACTGACCCAATTAGATTCATATTTAGGAGAGCCTAATGAGTGAGCGCCCAGAGCCTATTGAATACGGCGAACTGTCGATTCTTTATCAAGATGAAAATTATGTAGCAATAGATAAACCCTCTGGGCTACTTGTTCATCGCTCATTTTTAGATAAACATGAAACTCAATTTGCAATGCAAATGCTGCGCGATCAAATAGGGCAACATGTGTTTCCTGTGCATCGCCTTGATAGGCCTACTTCGGGTGTATTACTGTTTGCATTAAGCTCAGAGGCGGCGCGTGATATGAATCAATTATTTATTGAGGGCACAATAACAAAACGTTATTTAGCGTTGGTACGCGGGTTTGCGCCTGAATCTGTTTTTTTAGATAAACCGTTAAAAGAAGAACTCGACAAAATAGCCGATAAGTTTGCTGATCAAGACAAAGCCGCGCAAGAAGCACAAACCCAATTTAATTGTTTGCATCAAGCTGCGCTGCCTATCCCAATAGGAAAATACCCAACGGTTCGTTATTCTTTGGTAGAGTGTTTTCCTAAAACGGGTCGCAAACATCAAATACGCCGGCATTTAAAGCACTTGTCTTTACCTATTATTGGTGATGTAAATCATGGTGATAACCAGCATAATCAGTTTTTTAGGGAGCATTTTTCGCTTCGCCGTCTAATGTTGTTTGCATCAGAGCTTAGCTTTGTGCACCCTTATAATAATGAACCCATAACAATTAAAGCGCCGCTGGGTGATGTAATGTTAAACATTTGCAAACAGCTGGGGTGGCCAGAACAAGAAGAGGATTATTAAATGGCACATATTAGTATTTTTGTTGGCAGCGTGTATGGCGGTGCAGAGCGATTAAGTGAGCAAGTTAGCGAAACGCTAGAGCAAGCTGGTCATCAGGTTAGTGTCTTCGAGCAGCCTACTTTAGATGATATAAAAAATGCTTCGCATATTTTAATTGTTACCTCGACCACTGGGCAAGGCGATATTCCTGATAATTTAGCGGATCTTTATCATCAATTAAATAGTACTTTTCCAATGCTAACAGACAAGCCTTTTGGTATTGTTGCCATGGGTGATAGAAGTTACGGTGATACGTTTTGTGGGGCAGGGCGCAGCTTTGATGAGCTACTACGTGATTTACAAGCTAAACCTGTTGGTAACCGACTAGAAATCGATGCCTGTGAAGACTTTGAGCCATGGCCGGTAACTGAGCCTTGGTTGCAAGCTTGGCTTGGTAAATTACCCTCATAAATGCGCAGACTCTAAATGAAAAAACATAAACTGAGTTTGGTTGTGCTTGCCGGTGGCTTAGGTAGTCGCTTTGGTGGCAATAAACAAATAGCAGAAATACCTGGGCTAAATTGCACGATTATGGAGTTAAGCATTACTGATGCGTATCGCGCCGGTGTGACACAGGTTGTACTGATCATCAATCAAGCCGTTCGCAGTGAGATAGAACACACTATTTTACCTCGCTTACCTAAAGCCCTTGACGTGGTATTAGTAGAGCAACATAACGCGCTTGTTCCTGATGCATACAAAGCACTATCACAGCAACGTATAAAACCATGGGGCACAGGGCATGCGTTACTGTGTGCCAAAGCATATATTAACAACCCTGCAATTGTTATTACCGCAGATGACTATTATGGTGCGTCTTCATTTTTATTGCTTAGTGAGCATTTTAAAAATAGCCCCGAATGGGCAATGGTGGGGTACCCGATTATCAATACCCTCTCTGAGCACGGTGGGGTTAATCGCGGGGTATGTAGCATTGCTGATGGAAAGCTTGTTGCAGTGACGGAATATTTAAATATTCAAAAAGAATCTGCACATATTGTTGGAAATAATCCGTAGGGCTTGCGTGAAAAAATTAGCCGAGATGCGCTAGGATCTATGAGTTTTTGGGGGATCACGCCGTGCTTTTTTGATTATTTGCAACAAGGTTTTGAGACGTTTTTACAGCAATATAACGCTAATACTCAGCAAGAATATTACTTACCTGATCAAATCCAGCAAGCGATTAATGTAAAAGCACAGCCTGTATTTGTATACACTGCAAAAGAGCCTTGGTTTGGTGTTACCTATAAATCAGAACTGACAAGCATTGCGGCTACTTTGTGCGCATTGCGTCAAGGTGTTAATACCAATTTTATTAAAAATATGATCAATCTAGCGTATTAAATAACTCGCTTCCTGCGTTAAAAATTATTTATATAGAACAACTATGTATCATAATTTTCGCCTTGCTATCGCGTTATTTCCTTGTCGCTGTAATCGTTCATTAATTTAGGGTCTGTTGACCTTTGCGGATTACAATTTGTTCAAACTAGGGGCGGTTTAATTGCGGCGCGAGGTTTGTAACCTAGTGGGCTAAGTAAAAACCGAGCAAAGCTTCCGCGTCCTGCTCACGCCCCTTACCTACATCCATGTAGGCAACAAAGAGTAAATCGCTCCTAGGCAGAATCCTTCGGGCAGCGCCTGTTTGGCATTGATGCTGCGTTATCGCCTATTTATGGGGAATAACCACACCACATAGGCTCTGCCTTGCCTAAATACCAAACAGGCTGCTGCAAATTTAACCTTGAAAGGTCAACAGACCCTAATGCAATTGATATAAATTATTGTCGCCTTGGGCGAAAAGAGTGAAGTAGAAAATGAATTCAATTCCTATAGAAGTTTACTTATCTGAGAATTTTGGCCTTGACGATAAGCATGCGAGTATAAAACCCATTGGTAGTGGGCATATCAATACTACCATGTTATTGAGCACACCTAAGCGGTCATTGGTTGTACAAAAGCTCAATACGGTGGTATTCCCAAAACCACAGTTACTTGTTGATAATGCAAGATTAATAGAACGACACTTAAGCAAAAAGCAGCAAGTCGGTGAGTTCAACTTAGCAATTGTGCGGCATGTAGCAACAACTCAGCATGACTATTTAGTAAATAATAATAACGATACTTGGCGAGCCCTTGAGTTTATTGGTGGCAGTTACAGCGAAGATGTGGTTAATACTGTTAGCCAAGCGCAAACCGCGGCTAATGCATTTGGCCAATTTGCTGCGGCATTAGAGGATTTTGACGCTAACAAATTACATGCAGTTATCCCTAACTTTCATAATTTAGCCATGCGTGCAGAGGTTTTTAAGCAAGTTATTAACGCCAATCCTCATAAACGTGTAGCTCATTGTCAGGAGGAGGTTGATTTTTGCTTGTCGCAGTTCTCACTCATTGATGAGCTCAATGCATTAGCTGGAAAAGTCCCTATTCGCGTGTGTCATAACGATACTAAAATAAGCAACATGCTATTTTGTTCAGATTCAAATGATGCAAAAGCGGTGATTGATTTAGACACCTGTATGCCAGGTTATTGGCTTAATGACTTTGGCGATATGGTCAGAACATTTTGCTCTGCAGAGCAAGAAGATTCAACAGCGCTTGAAAAAGTAGGTGTTCGTGAAGACATTTTTGCAGCAATTGTTAAAGGTTACGTTGAACCATTAAAGTCAGTATTAACGGCCGCAGAAAAACAAAGCTTTTGGTTAGGTGCTAAAGTAATGCCTTTTATGATTGGCTTACGCTTTTTAACTGACTATATAGACGGCGATAATTACTTTAGTGTTAAATATGAGAGACACAATTTAGATCGCGCAAAAAATCAATTTGCGTTGTACAGGGATATAGTAAGTAAGCAGCAGGTATTAAAGGCGATGCTAACTAAGATATAAGCCCAATTGGTTATATTGCTCAAAGTGTTAAAGCTAAGCTTTGAGCAATATAAAGCGAGGTTAAACGCTGAAAATACGTTAAACTTCCAACCCCTCAATCGTTATTAAGCATCGGCTAGTTTTACGCGGATTTTGCTTTTATCAACGGTTGTTTGATTAAGGGCTTTAATAGCGCCTTTAACTTCAATGTCGTTTGGCATTTCTACAAAAGCAAAACCTTTTGATTGGCCAGTTTCTTTATCGAGTACTAAGTTACAGGTGGTCACTTTACCGTGCGCTGTAAATAAAGTACGAAGCTCATGCTCAGTGGTAGCACGAGATAAGTTGCGAACTAATAGTTTCATAATGAACCTAATTAAGGGTATCAGCGGTAATTATCTCAAGTAACCCCGCTTTAGCCTAACTTTATTTTACATTTACTGAAAATAACGCCCATAAACAAAAAAAGCTGCTCGTTGGCAGCTTTTTGTTAATCAGCAGGCTTATTTGCCAGCCGGTTGTTCAGCAAGGCTTATTGTGAGTTCCATCGCTTTTTTGTACTGAAACCTCAATTTAGAGTCGAAATTACATCGCTATAGGCTACTATTAACATAGTTGAGTCTGTTTAAAACCTAATTTACATCTTTATATTGTACTGGATGTTTGCGATGGTTTTTTAAATAGTCTTTGTATATCAAATATATTAGGTATTTATGCCCGTAAGAACCATTCCAAAAAACTATCGAAATGTGACAGGAATTGCAGCGCACAGTAAAGCTGATGGGCAAGCAATGTTTGAGTCAACACTGGAGCGAGACTTTATAAGTCTACTTGAATTCGACAAGCACGTAAGCCGATTTGAAGTTCAGCCAGTTAAAATTACTTGGCTAAATAAAGAAGACAAGCGACGTAGTTATACGCCTGATGTAGTAGCTTTCAGGCAAGGTGAAAAACCCACTTTATATGAAGTAAAGTATCGAAGTGATCTCAAGGTAAATTGGGACAAGCTACAGCCGAAGTTCCGGATGGCTATCAAATATGCAAAGGAAAATCAGTGGAGGTTTAAAATCGTCACTGAAAAGGAAATTAGAACACCCTATCTGGAGTCAGTTAAGTTTCTTCTTCCTTTTATAAGGCAAGGTGCTAGTGAAGAAGCAGATATGGCGTTGCTAGTTGGAAATTTAAAAAAGCTTGGGCGCGCAACACCAACAGGATTACTTGAAAAGATATACTCTGATCCGTGGAATCAAGCCAGACTGTTGCCAACATTGTGGTATCTGATTGGAACGGGCCAAATTGGCATGAATCTCAACCAAAAGATCACCATGACACGAGAAATATGGAGCTGTTGATGTGAATAAGTCGTTAGTGTTAGAGCCAGGGAAAAAGGTCTCAAGGGAAGGTAAAAACTACCGTATTGCTGAAGTGTTTAATCTGTCTAAAGTGATATTAGTGGATGAGTCAACAGGTGAAACGTTAGAAACTAAAGCAGAATCATTGTTGCCCCCTCTTGAATTCGAACCTCGCAAATGCGACGAGGAGCTCATGCTTATTTCAGAAGAAGCTTGGGAAACTGCCAATAAAAGATACGAGGTCATCAAGCCTTTAGTTAATAAAGGTGGGCGTACGAGAGACCAAGTTATTGAAAGAGCTCAAGCGCATGACTTACATGTGAATACGGTGTACTTATGGCTTCGCTCATATGAAGGTTCAGGGTTACTTACCTCGTTGTTACCAAAGACGAGAAGTGATAAAGGAGCGATTAAAGGCGACCAAATAGTTGAAGAGATAATTAAAGAAGCAATCGCAACAGAATACCTCACCAAACAGAAGAAAATTGTTCGAAAGGTTATTGATGCCGTGAAAGCCCAATGTTTAAAAAGAGGGCTTACGCCACCTCATGACAATACAGTTAGGAACCGAGTTAAAGCATTACCACTAGAGCTAGTGTCAAGAAAGCGACATGGGCGTAAAAAATCAGACAATGACTTTAAACCTATAGAGGGTAAATTTCCTGGCGCGGATTGGCCACTCGCTGTGGTGCAAATAGACCACACTAAGCTAGATATCATTTTAGTGGATGATCATTACCGAGCGCCGATAGGAAGACCTTGGATCACTTTGTCATTTGATGTGTTTAGCAGATTGGTGACTGGGTTTTATATATCGTTTGATCCCCCGAGTGCAATGACAACGGGGTTATGTCTCGCACACTCAATTTTGCCAAAAGAAAGATGGTTAGCAAAACTCGGTGTTAGCGGAGAGTGGCCAGTATGGGGGTTACCAGACAAAATTCATGCGGACAATGCAAAAGAGTTCAGGGGCAACATGCTAAAACGAGCTTGTAGTCAGTACTCGATGGATTTGGAGTGGCGGCCGGTAGCAAGGCCTAATTATGGAGCCCATGTTGAAAGAGCTTTAGGCACATTATCGAAAGAAGTTCATGCTTTACCTGGTTCTACATTCGCAAACCCAAGAGAGAAAGGTGATTATGACTCAGAAAAAACAGCAGCTTTAACGCTATCTGAATTTGAAAAGTGGTTTGCGGATTACATTGTAAATGTATACCACCAAAAGAAGCATTCAATGTTAGGTATGGCACCACTCGCTCGATATAAGCAAGGAATACTAGGCAATAGTGAAAATGCCTGGTAGAGGTTTGCCAGCCAAAATAATAGATGAAGAGAAGCTTAAGCTGGATCTAATGCCTTTTGAAATGCGCACAGTGCAAGATTACGGTATTGTGATAGATAAAATTTATTATTACCACGATGTTTTAAGACCTTGGATAAATGCGGTTGACCCGCAAGATACAAAGAGAAAGCGCAAGTTTATGGTGCGTCGTGATCCCAGAGATATTAGCCTAATTTGGTTTTTTGACCCAGAGCTCAAGTCTTATTACCAAATTCCTTATCGGGATACCTCTCATCCAGCAATAAGTATTTGGGAGTTAAGAGAAGCCCTCAAGCGCGTTGAAGAATCAGGTGGCAAAGTCAATGAACACACGATTTTTGAGGCATACGAGAGAATGCGAGAGCTTGAACAGGAAGCCGTTAACAAAACTAAAGCTGCAAAACGCTCACGGCAGAGACGAAAGAATCATACCCAAGCAGAAAAGCCTAATCCTGTGCCAGTAGTTCAGGAGCAACCAAGCGAACTAGCAATTCCAACTCTAGATATTGAACCTTTTGATGATATGGATGAATGGTCATGAGCGATTTTAGCCACTTAAATGACAGTGCCAAAGGTATTCTCTCTTTAGATGATGCTCAAAGGATTGATAGAATACGTTCAGATCGCTGGATTGGTTATTCCAAAGCGAAAAGCATATTAAACAAGCTTGAGGACTTACTGGTACACCCTCGAACGGAAAGAATGCCCAACTTACTAATCGTGGGTGATACCAATAATGGCAAAACAATGTTGGTGAAAAAGTTTTGTCGAAACCACCCAGCCGAAGATAACCCCGAAGGGAATGGAGTATTGGCACCTGTTATGTTTGTTCAAGCACCGCCAGTTCCTGATGAAGGCCGCTTTTATAACTCGATTTTAGAATTGCTATTTGCACCTTATAAACCGAGTGAGCGAGTCGATAAAAAGCAGTTTCAAGTAATAAAACTGCTTAGGTATGTAGGGTTAAAGATATTAGTGATTGACGAAATTCATCACATCTTAGCGGGAAATACTAATCGCCAACGGGCTTTTTTAAATGTACTCAAATATTTAGGTAATGAGCTACAAATTACAATAGTTGGGGTAGGAACCAAAGATGCGTTTAGAGCACTGCAAACAGATCCGCAATTAGCCAATAGGTTTGAACCCGTAATGCTTTCTAGATGGGAATTTGATAATGAATATTTAAGGCTCTTAGCGAGCTTTGAGAGGATGTTGCCACTCAAAAAGCCATCGGTACTACACGAACATAAACTAGCATCTCGTTTATTTGCTATGTCGGAGGGGTATATCGGAGAGCTAAGCAAAATATTGAATAATGCCGCGGTGTATGCGATTGAAAATAAAATAGAACAAATCACTTTAAAAGTGTTGGATGATTTGGATTGGATCACGCCCTCAGCAAGGAAACGTAGACTAGATGGCGTATCGTAAATGCTGTCTGGTAAGTTATGGCCAGCCCACCCTAAACCTTATAATGGAGAGTGCCTTTCTTCTTGGCTAGTCAGATGTGCTCATAGCAATGGACTAAAGCTCCAAACGTTTTGTCGGCTAGAGTTTGGTTCAAATTATCAACTGTGGAACAGAGACATAGACAGGCATATACCACAGTGGCTGTTGGGTAAAATAAGCGAAAAAGCGAGCGTCAGCTGCGAAGAGTTAGAAAAGCACACGCTTGCACTTTTTGAAGGACGTCTGTTCCCTAAACTTACATTATCTGGCCAGCTTAGATGGCTCTGCCCATTAGTAATTAAACACAGACTTCACAACGGCTATGGTATGCAGTTTTGCCCGCAGTGCTTGGCTAAAGGGGCTGAACCATACTATCGACTTTCATGGCGAGTCGGCTTTTATACTTTTTGTCCTTACCACCAAATAATAATGCATGACCGATGCACTGAGTGTGGCGCTAGTATTTCTTTTCACAGATGCGAACTTGGAAAGCCAGGAATATACAAAGACATAGACATGGCCAGTTGTTGGAAATGTGGTTTTGATTTACGGCAGTCCCCAAACCAACATGTACGCTTTTGGAACAAAGTGCTTATTGAACGCTGGGCAGCATAATTAAGAGCGATAGACAGGCAATTTGTTAACTGCGGAAAGTTTGACTTTGATAGGCTGATATTACTCCATCAACTGTGTCGTTTAATTGTTTCCAATAGCTTAGCTACAGATTTACAAAGCTACGTATGCAGTATCAGTGAGCAATCTAAATTAGATTTGATTAAAACTAATATTGCTTTTGAACAGAGGTCGTTAACTGAGCGACACTATGTAGTTGGTCTTGCTAAGTGGTTACTGCTAAAACACCCAAAACGGATTTTGCTTGCAATTGGAAACGGAGTGATCAGAAATAATTGGTTGTATAAGGACTTACATAATGCCGATAAGCTGAGTTTTAAATAAATAACCACTCTGACGATAAGTAAAAATTTATCTTAGCTAGAATAGTAATTTTCTAAGTAATTGTTTTAATTCTTGTAAGTATTCAATCCTAAGATACTGACTTCAGTTAGGACTATTTCATATCTGCAAATAAAAATCATCGGCAAAGATATTTGTAAAGCGCTAGAGTAGTCATACCAAATGTGCTCTTAAAGTTTTTTCTATGACTACGAATATGAGTTATAAAGACTCAGCGAATGGTTACTTAGCCGGCAAACAATTGCCAGCTAAGCTGTGGTGTTAACTCTATTAGGAGGAGCGCCGTAAACTTTTTCAAGAACCTCTCCCTTCGTAGGTCCTTGTCCATGTGGGTAAGTTGCCACTTTTAAAGTTTCCCCATACTTCAGTTTCAAACTATTGATAACTTCTATGTCTGTTTTATTTGCATCTCGGCTGTCAGAGCTACTTGGGTAAAAGCGCCAATCATTATCTCCAAATGCAGCAATAACTCGGCCTTTTACCTCAAGTACAGTATGTTGGTGCACTTGGTTTTGGGCGTTTATTTGCTGTTGGTAGTCTTCCATGCCATGCGGTTGTAGTTCTGATACTTTTTTCTTTATATCAACAAGCTCATTTAAAGAGAGCTTTCTTATTTGGGTATGCTTAACCGGTATAGGTGTCGAGTTTGCGAGGGAAATAGCCATAAGTTGTTCCTTTTACTTTCTAAAGTAGACAGCAAAGTACATACCAGTTATTAAAAGTTAACAACGGTTCTTATTCTTTCCATAGGATGAGGCATTATGTCTTAGTGGTCATAATCATATGCTCTCAGTCAGCTTTAAGTCTCGAGTTTTGCATTCCTATATTTTCTGGAGCTTTCGTTGCTCCTTTCAAGTTTAAGATTGTTCACTAAAATTGAAAGTCTTGCCCCGAGAGTTATACGCAATATGTTTGGAAAAAGGTGAGCCAAGTTAATTGTATTATTATTAGGGATGGATTATTCATTAAACACTTAGGGGAGTAGTCTCTTGCATTTAGCAAGGAAACTGTCAACAGTCTCCGAGCAACACCGCTCGTGGCAGTTTCGAACCTTATTAGGTTTTGACAAGACTTAAGGCAATGAGTCATTTCGGGCAGAGATGGTTTGTTGTCTTTTTAGTCTAGTCTGCCCTAAGGGTAAATAATGAAACTACGTCACTGCCAAAGCTTACTTCATTTTGTAAATAGACCAGACAACTCTGTCATACGCCTATCAAGTAATGATATAGAGGGGGTATAGTTATGCTCTTAACCATAGTCGCAATTATTGCGGGGTTTATCTTACTCGTATGGAGTGCTGACCGCTTTGTTGAAGGAGCGGCATCTACGGCAGGCCATGCCGGCTTACCTTCAATTTTAATTGGTATGGTCATTGTTGGTTTTGGGACTTCGGCTCCTGAAATGGTTGTGTCTGCCATGGCTGCAAGTGATGGAAACCCTGATTTGGCGTTAGGTAATGCACTCGGGTCCAATATTGTAAATATCAGTTTAATTCTTGGTGTAACAGCCATCATTGCGCCTATCACTGTTCAGTCTAAAATTGTTAAAAATGAGCTTCCCTTATTATTAGTTGTCGTACTTTTTTGTGGGTACCTGCTGTATGACGGCGCTTTATCAGTGATTGATGCAAGTCTGTTGTTGGGCGGATTAGTCTTGTTCCTAGCATGGTCTGTGTATTCAGGTATGAAATCACCAAGTGATACCCTCGAAACAGAATTTGATACTGAGCTTAAAAGTCACGCCATGTCTTTAGGGAAAGCAATTTTCTGGCTCATCGTGGGCTTAACATTACTCATTTTTAGCTCTCGCGTACTTGTTTGGGGAGCGGTTGAAATTGCAACTGCACTTGGTGTCAGTGACCTTATTATCGGTTTAACTATCATTGCATTAGGGACATCTCTGCCAGAGCTTGCAGCTTCTATCATTGCCGCTAAAAAGGGAGAGCATGACATCGCCATTGGGAATGTTGTGGGGTCGAATATGTTTAACATCCTAGCTGTAATTGGTATCGCTGGTATTATTGAGCCTATCCCTCATATTTCTACCGACGTACTTTACCGAGATTGGAGTGTGATGCTTGTACTTTCCATCATGTTGCTGATTATGGCTTACGGTTTTGGCCGACAAGGTAGAATAAGTCGTTGGGAAGGTGGTGTCTTGCTTGCTTCTTACATTGCTTATAATGGTTACTTAGTTACCAGCATCATTAACTAGCTTTCGTTATCAAATTTTTTAGAAATAAACGCGTATATTATTTATATTTAAAGGGAAATCACCGATGGACACCATCATAAACTTTTTTTCTGAGCATCAATTGCAACTTATAGCAATAGCAAAGAATACACTGCTGACTATTTTCATTTTTATTGGGGCAAATATTTGTTCAAAATTACTGAAACGTGCCGTACATAAAGGTGTTTACAGACTGAGCAAGCAAGATGAAATCATTACAAAACTGCTTACCACGCTTTCAGGCTATGTGGTTTATTTAATTGCAATTGTGATTATTTTAGATTTATTTGGAGTTAATACGGCTAGCCTTGTTGCACTCGTCGGTGCCGCAGGCTTAGCGATTGGTCTAGCCCTAAAAGATACGCTCAGTAATGTGGCTGCGGGGGTCATGCTACTTTTCTTAAAGCCACTAAAAAAGGCAGAGTTTGTTGAAGTATCAAGCTATACAGGGAGTGTAAAAGATTTAGGGTTATTTACCACTGTCCTTGAAACCGCCGATGGTGTTTTTGTATCAATCCCAAATAGCACGGTTTGGGCAAATGCGATAAAAAACTTTACGAGAAATGAAAAGCGCCGTATGGATATAACGGTGGGTATTTCTTATGGTGATTCAATTGAAGATGGGCTTGCTGCATTAAGGGAGTTTGTTGGTGAAGAGTCTCGTATTTTAATTGAACCGGCCCCTCAATATCTTGTACACACATTAGCAGATAGCTCTGTGAACTTGCAGCTTCGTGCTTGGGTCGCTACAACACATTACTGGGATATATATTGGCAAACACAGCGTAAAATTAAAGATAAAGTGCAGAGCAAAGGGATTACTATCCCGTTCCCTCAACGTGATTTACATATTATTGAGTCAAAAAATAACGCTTAAATTACTTAACTCTACTCAGAGCAGTGAGATTATTGCAGGGGCCTGCTCCTGCAGTGATTAACACCTAAATGATTAATAAATCCTCGTGAGCTCTAAGAGCGCATTGGTTTGGATTTTAAGCTCTCTAGTGATTACGACAGCTATCCCTTGAACGAAATTATCCAGTTTCAATTGCTACTATATAGTAACAAGCTGGGTTTATTTTACTATATAGTAGCAAAATGTGTCTTTGTTATTATATAGTAACGTTTTAGGGGGGTAAGAGGTGGATATGAGTTTGTATGACGGTCAGTTGTTAGCCAGTGCACGAAAAAAGATGTCACTAACGCAGGAGCAAGCGTCAGAAATTATAGGTTTAGGTAGAAGGCAGATATCTCAAATGGAAAATGGGGTTTTTGATGGAGGGATTAAATATTTCATCCAATATCTTAAACTTTTAAATCTGAAGATAGACATAATATCAAGTACTGGAGACATTTGGCGTGATACAAGTATTCTGCAAGATTCTATCTTTAAAGATGAAGATGCGTCTAGCACGTGTATTTCTGAAGCTGAGAGAGAAGCACTCAATAGAAAAATTGATGAAATGTTTCTAAACAATGAGTAGTAATCCACTTTTTTATAAATAGACTTACACTCATAATCGTTTACTGCTTTGCTCACATAGCTCAAAATTATGGCTTAATAAAAGATGTAGTGGTAATAGCATCACTACATCTGAATCTAACCTTGGGACACCTAGGGATGTTTGGGAAATTGAATATAAACCACCTCAAGACATCAAAATATATCCACGTAGCTTCCATAAATCTTAAGACCCTTACTGCTTTGCAGATTTTGTTTATGGCTTCTTCTTGTGAATTGCTAAGGTGATCGTCAACGAAGAGATCTGGCGAAGCGAGTCTAAACTGCCCTAGAACGTATGAGTGGCTAAGCTCTCGTTTGGTAGCGGTTTCTAATAAAGGCTTGAAAGCTCAATTTCAAGCACTTCACGTCCAGAGTTAAGGCGTTTTCCATCATACCAATAGACAGTGAAAAACAAGCTGTGAGATGAATTTTTAGTATTTGTATTTTTTAGTAGTTTGCGTGCATGTGAGAAGTTTTCAAAAGAGGCTTCTCGAGCGGCAAGATTCAAAGCTTCATAATGAGGTACTTCAAGCGACTTTTTGAGTTGCTTAGCTTGACGTTTGATACCACCAATTGTCGATGGATGAGTATTTTTGTCCAACATATTTAATCTCCTGGCTTGCCTTAAAGCGTCGCTCGTCAACCACTCAACAAGCCCGAATAAAAATATTGGGCGAGTAAAATAACAGAAAGTAGTACTTCAAAAGCTTTGCAACGACGAGCGGCAGGCTCCTACCAAGAGCTCTGTCTTTATAAGGCAAAAACAAAAAGAATGCAACTTATGTGAATGCTCTATAAAAAAGCCGATACGTACAGGTAACTGTAATAGGCCCAGGAAGGAGGCATCATCAATTGACGTTGTTAGATTCTGTCTATAATTAATTTTACTCATTGAAAATTAAGTAGAAATTCAATTTTATTATATTTTAAATATGTACTTTTAAAGCTTCATACTGAGCAGTCAATTAACCCTGTTTGTGCCGTCCTAAATGATACTCAACCAGAAATAAAGAAATACATACTGGGTTTTAAAGCATCATATTAAAGTGGCGGTGTTCGCAGTCGATACGCTGCTATTCCTAAGTTGAAAATGCCCCATTGAGAGTTGTAACCCACTTGCCCAAACTAATTAATTTGATCATGTGACCAACTTTTAGTAATGCCCCTGAGAGAAAAGAGGTTCTGGGGAAGGTCAGGTTGATAAACTTTCTATTTATTGAATATCATGTTATTTCATCAGCTTTTATCAACACCTTGTCTCAAAAAAGTTTACTTGAGTAGGCGGCGGTATATTGTTTATTTAACGCACTTTAATATTTGGTTACTTTTTTGTTTACCATACAATATTATTGGAAAATAAAAGTGTGTTTATTTGGAAATAAAAAATAAGGAAAAATACATGAAATTACAATTATTACTTGCACTTATCGCATCACTTTTAATTACTGGTTGCAAAATGACTCTTGAGGGGTAACGTAAGGTTACATACCCGAGTGGAATGGTCATTGATACTAATGGTCGTATAATTATAGAAAATCTCGGTCAGGCAAGTTTAATCAAACCATTTACAAGCTTATTAGCTGCTTCTGGTTTTTTTACAGAAGAAGATTATGAAGCATTAAATGCTGAAGAGTTTTATATAAACATCAATGATGGAAGTGGTTCTGTATCATCAGTTGTAAACAATACTATTTCATTTAGTGTATGGGTTGATGGAACAAAAATAGAGACTAAAAACTTTACGACTAAAACTATAGGTTCAAATGTATTCTTGGATAACCCATCTGCTTTTGAAAATTGGGCTGGCGAATTTGTCGGCGTGGGTAATGAACTGACTTTTAATTTGCCAGTAAAAACAATTCCGGGTAGTAATTCACAGAATGTGGTTGTGTCAGTAAATGATGGAACGGGTAATGTTGCTTCACATTCATATACTGTATCAAAGTATTTTGATCCTTGTGCTGAATTCGGTTGCGATCCACTTTAGTAAAACCTTGGCCTAAAGAGCTGCTTTAGGCTATTTTAATCTCTTAGGTCATTAGATTATGTTAAAGAATTTTATCATATTTTTTCATGTTGTTTTTTTTTCAGCATGCTCAAGCATCTCAATATACACCTTAGAAAAAGGGAGTGTTGGAAATGCAGTAATTAAAGAGCATGATAATGTAGAAATTCAATCCTATTTTAGTAATGGCGAACCCGCAATTTTAAATAGAAACTTTGAATTAAATTCAGGTGATTACGAAAAATTCCCTTTTATTACTGAAGATTTGTCGGGTTATATATATGTATCTAAAAAAACAATGTCATGCTTAGGTGATAATTTTGAATTTCTAAGTTATATCGAAAAGTCAACTTCAAAAATAAAAATATTTAGTAGGAAAGAAAGGATAAACGTTAGAATAGTATTTCTGTTAAGTGATAAATTTAATATATCAGAGAAGTACATAAACAATAGTGCATATTTATATTTTAAAGATGATTTATGTGAAATTAGCTATGAGGAATTAGAAACGAGGGTCTATGAAGTATTTCAAAAGACTTACCATGAGCTAACTCATGTGTTACAGCCTTTTGAGGAAGATCCTCTCATTAGTGAAATTCAAGCTTCTACAGTTTCACTTTGTTACGTATTAACTTCAGATGGGGTCTCAGCTTATGAGCTATCAAAGAACGCTGTAAGTGAAGATTTTAAAATACCTTTGATACCAAAGGGTGTTGATTTAAATTATCTTAGTGCTTTCTATTCAGACTATGGAAATTTAATTGCACAGAATAATTTCTATAAACTGTTCAGAGAGAGAGTTGTCATTATAAGTCATAATAAAGATAAGATTAATGAAATATGTAATAATTATTATTAATTTGCTGTTTTTTTGTAGTATACCCAAAAGCGAGGCATTGAATTTTGATGATGAATATGAACTTAAAGCTATTTACAAAACAGATGTTGAAAGCATAAAAAAACTATCCTTAAAAAGTCCTCTTTCAGCTATTACTTATAGTACTTTAAAAGGTGAAAGTAGTTCACTGTCGTTGTCAGATTGCAAATCGGAAAACTATATTTGGGAATTCTCCTGTGTACTTTCATTGGAGAGTAATTATTCAAATAGGCTTAAATATAATGATGGCTATAACATATTGAGAACTTACAGAGAGAAAATTGAAAATAAAGAAATAGATAATAAGTTGTTTGAAATGCTGGTAGATAGGGAAAGGTTGCTATATCTTTCTGGTAAGCAAGAGTATAAATCAAAAAAAACAATATATGTTGAAGATTTTAGTTTTGAGTTGCAAGTTGGTAAAGATTATTTAGAATTTACAACAGATACCGGTGCACAATTTAGCACCTTAAATAATAAGGAAGTAAGTAAGGTAGATGTATACTCGCTGTCATTTTCTGGAATTATTGAGAAAAGAGAGGTTTTTAACCTTGACACTAGATATGTAAAGAAAATGCTATTTTTAAAGGATGATAAATATAATTTACTTGGTTTGAATTTTTTAAAAAATTTCGAACTGATTGTTTTTAATGAAAGTAAAGGCTCATACTCCTTAGAACTCTTAGAAGACAGTACAAACTTATTCTCTATTGGTTATATCTCCATTGATGGTGTGAAATTTAACAACTTGAATTTGTGTGTGGATACTGGTTCTGCAGCAAGTGTAATTGTTACTAAAGGTTATCAAAAAATAAGAAGTAATATAAGAGAGAGAAAAGTGAAAAAAATTAAAGTAAACGACATTGGTGGAAGTAATTTTATATTAGGAAAGAAAATAGATAAAATAGTAGTTGGGTTTGGGGAAAGTAATTTGACTTTATACAATGTCGCTGCTTTATCAAAAATAAATGCATCTACAGGCTGTGATGCAATATTAGGAAGAGATTTTTTATCTAAAAAACTAATTTCGATTGACTTTAAAAATAGAAAGTTAAATCTAAAAATATAAAAAAGGGATTTAATTATTAATGAAATGAAATTAATTGATGCTATGATTACATTATAAATAATACTTACTGATTGAAATGTTACTGCTGAGGGATGTTCACGTCAGCTTTTCCTTAACGGACCAGTAGAGAATTGAGGGCAATTATAGTTGTAGATGATGTTCATGTTCGAACACTAAAATCATTTTTGTCCAGAAACGTGTTTGAATGGAACCGAGCAATCTGTCCAGCTCAAGACAACCAGCATGATACTTCATTACTCAGTTGTAGCGTGATTCACACTGTGTAGTAGGAATTAGTATGAATCTCTCTATTGTTCACCCACAGTAGTGTAACTGCCCCAGATTTAGTACAGCTCGTTAGTAGAATTGTGCGGTTTCAAGATAGTCGATTAGAGTTTAGTCACCCAGTTCTAGTACATCTAGCTTAAGCTTGTTTTTCTTAGGTAGATGACAAGCCTACAGCAGGCTGCAAACTAGCTCGTAAAAAGTATCCTGCAGATAAGTTTTGTCATTTTTACTTGTCTTTATATTTTAGTCTTCGATAGTTACTATTTGCTGAGTTTTCCTGATTTTTAAAATCACACATCAGGGCTATGTGTTTGCCTATTTCAGTGGTATAACGGGCTTTATAGCCGCTAACTAGCGGCCCCTTTGAACCATCTGAAGAATTGTATTCAAGATACCAAGCCTCTTTGCCATCTTTAATAAAAAACCAGCTGTGGTTGCTGTATTCACTTTCTGAAAATAACCCGTTGCGCTGTGATTTATGTGCGTTTTCCCATGTCGTAGGTATTTCAAATTTCTTACCAGCTTCAGAGATAAGCCTAAGTAGTTGCATTCTGTAAATATCCCACATAAATGTAGTATTCCTTACTATAGTGAAGACTTACTCAAAGCCTATCAAAGATAGAGATAGAGCTCTTAAAATCTAACGGTGTTGACCATGTATGCTTCATGGTTTTAATCGTTATGTTAGGGATTGAGGGAATGTTTAACCAGATCCCTTTTTTTATTGCAAGCTGATGGAGTAAATTGTTCAGTCTCTGGTTAGAGCAATACTCAAAGTTCTCGGCATTAACTAATGCAACACTGCAATTTTCTTTGTTACGCATCTCAAATTCAATCAGTGTATACCAACGGTTTCGATAGTAAATGTCCGCAATAATTACCTGCCGTCGGCAGTAAGAGCTTGAGTCCAAGTAAGACCATTGCCTTTTATCGGCAGGTTTTGTGAGCGGGATATACTCAATGGCTTCTTCTATGGGCCGTAGACGAGCTTTTACGCCCTCAACTTGAGTGAGTAGCTGGATAGCCTCTTCAAATGTTTCAAAGCTGGCAGGAAGGGCTTGACGACGTGTGCGGATTGGGTTCGCGTGTCCACGGCCAGTCTTTAGATCACCAGAATTACCTTGTCCAGTGCCAAGCTGCTTTGGTTCTTTTTCTTTTGGCGCATAGCGTAGTGCGCTTATATAACGACATTGATCTTTTTTAGGCCTATCGACTTTTTTACCCATGATTGCGCCAAATCGGTCGGTTGGTAAGAGCACATGTTCATTGGTTTTGTTTTTATTTGGCTCATTTTGACTTTGAAAAGGCTTATCAGCATTTGACGTTTTATGCTTAGGTTTAGGATACGCTGGTTTCTTATCACCATCATTGATTTTATTTTCTCCCTCAGCCTGACTATTGTTATTGTCTCTATCAGCCGTAAGATGCTCAAAAGGAAATGGTGCTGTACAGTGCTCTATGGCCAATACTAGATATCGCCAGCCACTTTTTGATAGTTCATCTTTAGCAGGAATGAACTTACCTCTGACTTTTAAGTTACTTGAACCTGAGAATGGAAATGCACTCTGGGGATGAAGAAACTTAGTATTCAAGGAGTGTTTCATTATAGTGTCATGTGGCAGCGTAAAGCCTTCCCAAGCTTCTTTACATGTGAGTGCTCTTCCAATAACCCAACCATCTTCGTCCGACAGGTGTTGCCGTAAGTGAAGTATGCAGCGTCTTTCTCCCTCATCAAAGCCGCACTTTTCGGTATTAATCACATTCTGCGGCTGATGTTTTAAATCGCCAGAAAAAACAATGTGCGCCACATCTGTCGAAACGGCGTAATAGAAACGGATTAACTCCATAACAGGAACGAGTATTCCAAAGGGATCTTTATCATGTCCAATGGCTATCAGGTTAGCCATAAACCCTTTTCCCGTTCGATAAGAGTCGTACGGGATGAGGTTTTTATCCTCAACTTTATGATTACCAGGGATGGATTGAGTGGTGTGTTCGGCGATATGAAGATTATGTAAAAGCTTCGTTTGACCACCCTTGGCTGCTTGGCATTGGCCATTTAGCCAGATCGAACCGATAGATATAAATGGAAGCTGTCCAACACCAATTTTTATAACTGTTTGGTCATCATAATTTGTGACATGAGTGGAAGCTAGATGCTTAGCGGTGGAGTCTATGCTTTCATTTTGAATGAGAGGGCTTATTACGATTTGTAAGAAAGGTTCGGAGGGCACGTTTGGGTTGCGCTCAATAGCGCCAAACCAATCGACCCTCCAATAACGATCGTCACAAGGAAATTCACTAATTTTAGGTATTCCTTGCGACATCTTTACTCTTCCTTACAGTACAAAATATCGTTGTAGTACAAAATAGCGTTGTTTAGTCGCGCTTAACGTTGTAACTCACACTTATTTTACTTCTTTACCCGCTGCTTGTTGATCGGCGTGATAGCTTGAGCGTACAAACGGGCCAGAAGCCGCGTGCGTAAAGCCAATTTCATCAGCATACTCTTTTAGTGCATCAAACTCAGCAGGCGGCACGTAGCGTTTTACTGGTAAGTGATGCTTAGAGGGTTGTAGGTATTGGCCTACGGTTAGCATATCAACGTTATGCTCACGTAAATCACGCAGTACTTCCTCGATTTCGCTAATTTCTTCACCAAGGCCAACCATTAAGCCTGATTTTGTTTTAACCTCAGGATGGGCTTCTTTAAAGCGACGTAATAATTCAAGAGACCATTTATAGTCAGCACCTGGGCGCGCAAGTTTGTATAAACGTGGCGCCGTTTCTAGGTTGTGATTAAATACATCTGGCGGCGTTTCAATTAAAATTTCTAACGCTCTGTCCATACGGCCACGAAAATCAGGGACTAAAATCTCAATGGTAATTTCTGGATTATGCTTACGAATTTCGCGGATACAATCAGCAAAGTGCTGAGCACCACCGTCACGTAAATCATCACGGTCTACAGAAGTAATAACCACATAGCTTAACTTCATGTCTTTAATGGTCAGTGCCAGCTTTTCAGGCTCAGCGGCATCAGGTTTTAATGGGCGACCATGTGCAACGTCACAAAATGGACAACGACGTGTACAAATAGCCCCTAAAATCATAAAGGTCGCTGTACCGTGGTTAAAACACTCTGATAAGTTAGGACACGAAGCTTCTTCACATACAGAGTGAAGGCCATGTTTACGCATTGCTTGTTTTATGCCGTCAATCCGCTCGGTTGACTTAGGTAAGCGAATTTTAAGCCACTCTGGCTTACGGAGCATTTCGGTTTTTTCTGTTGGTAAAACTTTAACGGGGATCAACGCCATTTTTTCTGCGTCGCGTAGTTTTACACCTGGTTCCATTTTGACTGGTTTATTCATTCGTTTTCAAACCCTTCAGTATGCTTAACCTG
>Ga0207889_1000131_pt1 | contig 39181 bp, 28 predicted proteins | sample LinPmetageLP47_FD_184058 | JGI IMG/M metagenome (GOLD analysis project Ga0207889, IMG submission 184058) | Marine viral communities from the Pacific Ocean - LP-47 (SPAdes) | ecosystem: Environmental > Aquatic > Marine > Oceanic | place: Pacific Ocean | collected 2011-06-12 | reverse complement strand
TAATCACGACGGTTCGAAAGAATATGAAGAAAAAATTTATTTCATTGTGGGACAGGGCTTTATTGAAAAAACGATTTATAATCGAAACGGTGAATGATCAATTGAAAAACATTTCTTACATTGAACACTCTAGACACCGCAGTATGCATGGCTTTATGCTAAATTTACTTGGTGGATTAATTGCCTATTGCCTAAAAGAGGAAAAGCCGTCATTAGATTTAACATCGCAAGAACTTGAAATTTTAGAGAGTAATAATCTAATGTTAGCTTAACCAGATCTCAGGTTATCTAAACTCTCTAAACTCTCTAAACTCTCTAAATTCTTTCCTTGTGCTATTAACTGCTGCTCATTTAACAGTATATCAATATGTTCAATACCAGAGAGCTGAGCTATTTTGGCAAAAATATAAGCATGTTTATATTATTGGTGTTTATAAAACAGGCTGATCTAAGACATATATATTTCAGGATTCGGTTCATGCTTGGCTTTATTCCGCGCTAGCGTGTTGTATAAAAATTAATCGCTTTTTCTTCATCAACCTTAATGTAATAAGACGCTAAGTAAAATTGCATCTCAGCACTTTGTTCAACTTCTGCAGTATGTTCTAAAGCGAGCAAACGTGTTAATGCACTTTCGTCATTGTTTCTTGACCAATGATAATAAAGCAAGCCCGGATGGCTGGTGTGTTTTGTCTGTTGATAAATCCGCGCCATTTCCCTCATACTCGTTAAGTGGGCACGTTGGCGAGCCGTGGTTTTGCTTTTTAATTTAATGTGCTGAATGTTGGCTGCCAAAGCAATACATTGATTGTAATGCTCAAACGCTTTAAGTAATTGATATTTGTGTTCATCGGTTGGTTGTAAAGATTCAAGGTGACGAGAAAAAATAGTACGTTCTCGCTGCGCTTTACAGTGACTATCTTGGTTAAGATCATTACACATGGCCGGCGATTGAACGCAAATACCTTCAACGGTTAAAGATTCTTCACAGCCTGTAAGCAAAATTGCAAAGGCGAGGGTTATGCGCTTAAAAGCCATCCGAGTCTCTCAAATTATTAGGGTCTGTTGACCTTTCAAGGTTGAATTTGCAGCAGTCTGTTTGGTATTGAGACAAGGCAGAGCCTATGTGGTGTGGTTATTCCCCATAAATAGGCGATAACGTAGCATCAATGCCAAACAGGCGCTGCCCGAAGGGTTCTGCCTAGGTGCGATTTACTCTTTGCTGCTCGGTTTTGACTTAGCCCACTAGGTTACAAACCTCGCGCCGCGATTAAATTGTCCCTAGTTTGAACAAATTTTAATCCGCAAAGGTCAACAGACCCTCATATAGTATTATTCTAGCCTAAACTTTAGTCTCTAACAGTAGAGAATAAAATGAGATTAAATTAGAATAGGCCTGCCCGAAGGAATGTGTTGCTCTCAAAATTCGATACATTCTTAGGCTATCCGTTCAAAATTGTTTAATTAGGTAAAAAAAATGACCTCATCTCACGAGTTAGAATACACAAGTAGCTGGCAAGAACGTCAAGATTACGCAGAAAGCATGCAGCCTATTATTGGTAAATTGTACCGTAATCGTGGTATCGAAATCGCTGTTTACGGCCGTCCATTAGTAAATTCAAGCACTATTGATATTATCAAGTCTCACAAATCAGTAGCTCAATTTGAAGGGACTAAACTGCGCCTACGTGAAAGCTTCCCATTCTTAGAAGCTATCAGCAAAATGGAATTAAATTCTGCCCGTATCGATATTGGTAAATTAGCATACAGCTATTTATACACAGATGCAGCGAATGGTCGTTCAGTAGAAGAGTTTGTTAAAGATGAACTTGCTGAAATTGTTGACTCTAAACCAAAAGCACCACGTGACGTTGTACTTTATGGTTTTGGTCGTATCGGTCGCTTATTAGCGCGTTTATTAATTGAAAAGTCAGGCCCGTATGCCGATTTAAACCTTCGCGCTATTGTTGTGCGTGGCGGTAAAGATGGCGATTTAGAGAAACGTGCAAGCTTATTACGTCGTGACTCTATCCATGGTCCATTTAATGGTTCTATCACTATCGATAAAGAGCGTAATGCAATTAAAGCGAACGGTAGCTACATTCAAGTTATCTACGCTAACTCGCCAAGTGAAGTTGATTACAGCGCCTACGGCATCGAAAACGCATTAGTCGTTGATAACACAGGTATCTGGAAAGATGAAGCCGGCCTTGGTCAGCATTTAGAATCTAAAGGGGCTGCAAAAGTATTATTAACAGCGCCTGCTAAAGGTAATATTAAAAATATCGTTTACGGTGTAAACAACCAAGATATTTTACCGGAAGACAAAATTGTCTGTGCAGCAAGCTGTACAACCAATGCGATTACGCCAACACTTAAAGCATTAAACGATCAGTTTGGTATTAAGAATGGCCATGTTGAAACGGTTCACTCGTACACTAATGACCAAAACTTAATTGATAACTACCACAAAGCGGAACGTCGTGGTCGTGCTGCGGCGCTAAACATGGTTATCACTGAAACAGGTGCTGCGAAAGCGGTTTCTAAAGCATTACCAGAGCTTGAAGGTAAACTAACAGGTAACGCAATCCGTGTACCTACACCAAACGTATCGTTAGCTATCTTAAACTTGAACCTTGAAAAGAGCACAACGGTTGAAGAGCTTAATGCGTTTTTACGTGAAACAGCACTTCACTCAGACCTACGTGATCAAATTGATTACACAGCATCAACTGAAATCGTCTCTACCGATTTAGTGGGTAGCCGTTACGCAGGTGTTGTTGATTCTCAAGCAACGATTGTTGATGATAACCGCGTAGTACTTTACGTATGGTACGACAATGAGTTTGGTTATAGCTGTCAGGTAGTTCGCTGTATGCGCGACATGGCAGAAGTCTCATTCCCAAGTTTACCTCGATAAACATATGAGCAATTAAGAAAAGCCAGCACTTGCTGGCTTTTTTAGGCCTGAAGATTTTTAAAGTGAAGCGGTTATGGTACGCTTTATTAAATTGGGTACGCGTTTATACACTTTTAAAGTGCAGTGACACGTATTTACCTCTTGGCTAAATGCCTTAGTCAAAGACACACAGTTAACTAATAGGTTTGTTGTAATGAAAATCAGTAGCAATTTCGACAGTGGTAATATTAAAGTTATTGAAGCCACCGATCCGTTAAATATTCAGCTAGAAATTAATAAAGATCACCAGTCTGAGTTTTATCAGTGGTTTCACTTTCGCCTTGAAACAACGCCTTATCAACTTCATCAGTTAAATATTAATAATCTTGATAAGTCTGCATACCCTGATGGTTGGGTAGACTACCAAGCTGTTGCTTCATACGACCGTCAAACATGGTTCCGTGTACCGTCTTCGTATGAAAATGGCACATTAACATTTGAGCTTGAGCCTGAGTGCAGCAGCGTTTACTTCGCCTACTTTGCACCTTACAGCTACGATCGTCATTTAGACTTATTAGCATGGGCGCAAAGCCAAGAAATTTGCCAACTAGAAACACTAGGCCAAACACTTGATGGGCGTGACATGAGCGTGCTTAAAATTGGTCAGCCAAGCGCCGATAAAAAAGTAATTTGGATCACTGCTCGTCAACACCCAGGTGAAACAATGGCAGAGTGGTTTGTAGAAGGCTTAGTACACAAGCTACTTGATGATGAAGACCCTCATGCAGCAGCGTTACTATCAAAAGCGGTATTTTATATCGTGCCAAACATGAATCCAGATGGCAGTGCACGTGGTCACTTACGTACTAATGCTAAAGGGGTTAATTTAAACCGTGAATGGCAAACACCCAGCATGGAAAACAGCCCAGAAGTTTACTTAGTGCTTAATAAAATGCGCGAAGCCGGCTTAGACATGCACCTAGACATTCATGGTGATGAAGCCATTCCATATAATTTTGTTGCCGGTAGCGAAGGCATACCAAGCTATGATGCACGCCTAAAAGGCCTAGAGGATAGCTTTAAGGCCGCGCTTTTAACTATTACTCCAGAGTTTCAAGATACGCATGGCTACGATAAAGACGAACCAGGTCAAGCTAACTTAACAGTAGGTTCATCGGCCACAGCAGAAGAATTTAAAGCGCTAACTTACACAGTAGAAATGCCATTTAAAGATAATAATGACTTACCCGATCCAGATTATGGTTGGTCAGATCGTCGTTCATATCAATTTGGTCAAGATACTTTAGCAGCCATTGTTAATGTTGTAGACAACTTAAGATAAAACGTTTGTTTCAAAGGGTATCAATAAATATTGATACCCTTTTTACTTTTAGCTAAACCAACCGTACCAAAAAATAAGAATCATTTACCCACCACAGCACTAAAACGTTTCAATACACCTTCTCGACAGATTTAATACCATATAGTCTAAATCAATTTGCACTTAGTTAAACGTTGATCTGGAAGGCTCAATATAAATAAACAATAAGTTGTTTTGAAAATTAACTGTTAACAAGGTTGGGCACTTAAGTTAATATCGATTGAACAATAAGAAAAACGGAAAAGATTAACCCCTTATTTCGTAAAGCTTATGACAGGTATTCTGAGTAGCAGAGTATGGTAATTAATAATAATAAATATAACTGTGAGGATGTTCATGGAAGCTTTTGTAAGCGCCGTTAATGATGTTGTTTGGAGTGATGCACTCATCTATTTATGCCTGGGCGCAGGTTTATTTTACTCCGTACTAACTCGATTTGCTCAAGTTAGACATTTTAAAGAAATGTGTAAGCTATTATTTAGCCCCAACACCTCAGAAAAAGGAATTTCATCTTTTCAAGCTCTTGCTGTTTCATTATCTGGCCGAGTAGGGGTTGGTAATATTGCCGGTGTGGCAGCCGCAATTGGTTTTGGAGGCCCTGGCGCTATTTTCTGGATGTGGGTTGTTGCTTTTTTAGGTGCAAGTACTGCATACGCGGAGTCAACATTAGGTCAAATTTATAAGTTAGAAGAAGACGGCCAATACCGCGGTGGTCCAGCGTATTATTTTGATCGTTGTTTAGGGCAAAAATGGCTGGCTGTATTATTTGCTGTGTCGGCAATTATAGCGTGTGGGGTTTTCCTGCCGGGCGTGCAAGCAAATGCTGTGGGCAATGCATTCACTCAAGTATTTGGCGATGGCACTATGGTGTCTACAAGTTTTGGTGACGTAGGCAGTTTTAAACTGGTTGCGTTGGCCATTATTCTAATCGTTTTAGCGTTTATTATCTTTGGTGGTATAAAGCGCATTGCTAATTTTACGCAAATTGTAGTGCCATTTATGGCGCTTGGTTACATCGTATTGGCCTTAATTATCGTATTTTTAAATATAGACAAAGTACCAGGCATTTTCTCGCTTATTATTGGTGATGCATTTACAGCTCAAGCAGGCTTTGGCGCTGCAATTGGCTGGGGTGTTAAGCGTGGTATCTATTCTAATGAAGCAGGTCAAGGTACAGGTCCTCATGCGGCGGCGGCGGCAGAAGTTGATCACCCTGCACAGCAAGGTTTAGTGCAAGCTTTTTCTGTTTATGTTGATACGCTTTTTGTATGTACAGCAACGGCATTAATGATTTTAATGACGCAGCAATACAATGTAGTCGGTACTTTGCCAGAAGGGCAGTTTATAATCCAAAATGTGGATGCGGCAACTGAAGTGGGATCAGCAGCATTCACCCAAATGGCGTTGTTTAGTGTATTTGGTAGCTTTGGCGAAGCGTTTGTAGGTATCGCTTTATTCTTCTTTGCTTTTACCACCATACTGGCCTATTACTTCATTGCTGAGACGAATATCGCGTACTTAAATCGCTACTTTAAAGGAAGTATTCCGCTTGTAGTGGTAAAACTTATGATTATGTTTATGGTAGCCTACGGCATGGTTAACAGTTCCGGTTATATATGGACTATTGGCGATATAGGCGTTGGCTTAATGGCGTGGATCAACATATTGGGTATATTAGCCATTTTCTTTGTCGCTAAACCGGCCTTAACATGTTTGAGTGATTATGAAGAACAAAAGAAAAAAGGTGGCAAAATCATATTTGATCCCGTTAAGTTAGGGATTAAAAACGCTACCTTCTGGGAAAAACGCCTTGAAAAGCAATCAAAAGACGCTGAATAAACAGACCCCAATAACCTAATATCATCTATTGGGTTAAATTCAAAAAAGACAAAGAGCAATAAAACAAGTACAATGAAAAGCGCCGAAAGGCGCTTTTTTTATGCGTAGTATGGAGAGAGATGTATGGCGATTATTCGTTGCCCCAAATGTGCAAAATCAATTTCAGATAAACATTCGCAATGTCCACATTGCCAAAGTAACGTTGCTGAATTAAATGCCGAGCAAGTTCAACAACTTCAACGTGAGCAGCGAATTAAAAAGCAGCAAATGTTTATGAACCACTCCTTTTTAGCGCTGATCTTATTTTTAGGTGGCTTCTTTTGTTTGTACTTCCTACAACCTCAAGAAAAAACACTTCAGTGGTATGCGTATACCTCGGCCATTGGCATTGGCTGTATTTGGTACCTTATTAACCGTATTATTTTAGTGACTCTGAAAAAGAAAAAATGACATGAATATTGACAACCTAGTACAGAATATTACTCCAGAATTATTTGAGCGCTTACAGTATGGCGCGGCAACGGGAAAGTGGCCAGATGGCACGCCTTTATCAGATGAGCAAAAGCAACAAACAGTGCAACTAGTGATGTTGTACCAAGCAAAAGTAGCACAATCAAACGAGCAGTTTACCATTGGTGCAAATGGAGAAATGATCCAAAAAACCAAAGCGCAACTACAAAAAGAATTCAAATCAGATAACGAAATAGCTAGGTTCAGTGAAAATGATCTTTAAACACCTTTTTACACCAAAATGGAAACACCCAAAGCAACAAGTTCGTTTAGATGCGATTGAAAAACTTGATGTGGCACGTGACGTAACAATTTTAAGCACTTTAGCCCTTGAAGACTCATCGGCTGAAATTCGTCGTAAAGCACTGCAAAAAGTAAACCACTTACCACTGTGGTGGAAAGCTTACAAACAAGATCAGGCATTGAAAGATGTTGCTGAACAACAAATCTCATCGGCTGTATTAAACAGTGAAAGTAGCTTATCGGCGCAGATTAAAAATGAGTACATTGAACGCTTTGCACCGGTTAAAACCCTTGAAAAACTAGCATTTGCTGAAAAAGAATTGCAAGTGAGAGTTAAGCTATTAAAACGCCTAGCTAACCCTAAACTGATTGAAAAAGCCTTTAAAGAAGCAAACGAAGAGCTGCAAAAACAGTTAGTTGATTTAGTCATTACTCAGCAGCTAACTAAAGCACTGTTAAAGCATGCTCAAGGTGAAGCCAAAGTTGCGCTAGAGAGTCATCTTGAAAGCGAGCGTTTAGCGCTTGAAATGCCATCGCAAGTTGAAAACGCAACCCGTGTTATTTTAGCAAAGCTTAATGCATTGCGTGATAAAAATGACTACGCCATTGTTGACCCACAAGCTGCAGAACTCATTGCGCAGTGGCAAGCTCTTGAATTAAAATGGCTAAGTGAAGGACATGTTAAAACCCTTGATGCTAAATATATATCAATTACCGATAAGCTCGATGCACACATTGCAACCTTAAAAGCGCAACATGAAATAGAGCAGCAACGTTTAGCGCAGCAACAGCGCCAAGTGTTAGCGTTAGCTACGTTAGAAGCATTAAGTGAAGAAATTGAAAATGCATTGCAACTTGGATTAGAAACCCCAGAGCAAATTCAGCAAGATTGGCTTAATGCAAAAGTAGCACAAGCAAAAGACACACTAGATAAAACGCAATTGATGGCTGATCAGCAATCAAAACAAGTGATTAATAAGCTTGAGCAACTATTTTTACAAGTAGCCAAGTTACCTGAGCTAACCGCGGCGATTAAAGAATATAAAATTGCTTACAGTGCGCTGTGCGAAATAAAACCCGCCGAGCAGCTCAGTGATTACGATCAACAACTAAGTGCCTTTAATCACACATTTAAAGAGGCATGCAGCCATTTAGATGTACTTAGCAATGATTTACAAGCGTCATTTAAAACCCAACTTAATGCGCATAAAAAGCAATTTTTAGCTGCAATGAGCGAACTCACTAAGCCGCTTGAAAAAACCCAGAGCCAAGCTAAACGTAAGGCACGTGATGTTAAACGTTTAATTGAAGAAGGGCGCTTTAATGTTGCATTTGGTGTATTTAAAGGGTTCGAAGAGTTATTTAACGAATTGACCGAAAAATATCAACAACCGCTTGTTAATTTAAAAGCAGACCTAGAAGCGCAATTAGCCGATGCTAAAGATTGGCAAAAATATGCGGCCGCACCAAAACGTGCAGCACTTTTAGAAGAAGTAACAGCGTTAGTTGATGAGCCGTGTAACGATCCACAACAGCGTGCTGATCAAGTTAAAGTACTTCGCAAGCGTTGGAATGAACTTGGACGCCTTGATACAGAGCAAGAGAAACAACAGGGCAACGAGTTTGATGAAAAAATTGAGCTTTTATTTGCCCCTTGTCGCAGCTACTTCGCTGAGCAAGAAGTGCAACGTGAAGCAGCAAAAGCAGAGCGCGAGCAATTGATTGCTGATATGAATGCACTGCATTTACAAGCAACTGATACGGCTGATTTAGATTGGAAACAACTAGAAAGCAACTATAACCGTTTGCAAAAAGCATGGCGAAGTGTGGGTAAAGTTGACCCGAAAACATACCGCGTATTAAACGAGCGTTATAAGGCAGAGCAGCAACAGGTTGTAGCGTCACTTAACGCGTTTCATAAAGGCAATGCCGCACTTAAAAATGAGCTCGTTGAACAAGCACAGCAATTATCACAAAGCGATAATTTAGCAGATGCTTGCCAACAGCTAAAGCAGTTACAGCAACAGTGGCAAACCATAGGGTTTGCAGGCTTAAAAGCTGAAAACGCATTGTGGCAAAAATTCCGTCAGTTTAATGATGCAACTTTCACTAAACGAAGCGAAGAGTTTGAACAGCAAAAGCGCGAACAAAGCGAGTCAGATAAGCTGGCAACAACTGAGCTGAATGAGCTTGAAGCAGCATTAAATAGTGTAGAAGGTAAAGCCCAATTACTTGATTTACAAACCAAAGTTAAAGGGTATACACAGTTTAAATCGTTAACCCCTAAAGTGTCTGCTTTGTTATCAGCCATAGATGAAAAGCTGACAGGCTTAGCGGCTAAAAATGAGCAAGCTAATTTAGATGCTTTATTTGTTGCACTTGAGAACAACGAGCCAGTCCCGAGCCAATTTAATGGTGCAGTTAAAACAGCATTGAGCTGTGAGCAGCTGCTAACGCGCATGGAAATACTTGCGAGCGTAAGTTCGCAAAACTCAGCGCAAAGAATGGTAGAGCAAGTAGCCATGCTTGATGATAAGCACCGTGGCGAACACGCTGATTTAAATTATTATTTAAAGCAGTTATTAGCACTCAGCGAGGGTTCAGTCACAGCTGACACACTAGCAAGGTTAAAAGTTATTTTTGCTGTAAATTAACTTTTATCAACTAAAATGAAAAAGCCGCTATTAAAGCGGCTTTTTATTATGGCTACTTACTGCCTATACGATTAACCAATAGGGTTTTGCATGAAAATTTTTGTTTTTATTTCACTACTATTTTTAACTGCCTGTAACAGTACGCAGGGTATTTCGGTTTATTCATTTACAAATTCAGAGGTTGAGTCGTTACTAAATAAAGAGTTACCTAAATTAAGTGAAAAAGTTAGCCTGATGGGCTTACCTGTGCAGTTTGATGTGAATGATTTAAGCGTTAATATTGGCCCAGATAATAGTGATTATGTTTTATTAGGTGCAGATTCTAGCGCCGAGATTAATGCTTTTGCATTAAAGTACCCAGTGCGCTTAAAGCTGCAAATACAGGGCACTCCTTTTTATGACAGCGAGAAAAAAGCGGTATTTTTACGTAATGTTAAGTTACTCGACTCAAGCATTGATGCCGGTGGCTTTAAAGGTAATTTAGAAGTGCTGGATAACGAGGCCATGGATGTAATGAATGCCTTTTTAGCCGTTAACCCCGTTTATAAGTTAAATATGAACGATCCTAAAATGGCATTATTAAGTAATTTACCTTTAGATTTAAAAGTAGTAGAAGGCGCTATTAAGCTAGTCCCTCGATTATAATTTAGATCCAATAGGCGTAATAAAACGTATTAATTGACCTTATTATTAATAGATTAGGTTAATTATGGCTAATGAGCGTTCCGTTCCCACATCTCGACTTTCACGTTTTGCAAAGTTAGGCTCATTAGCCACTGGCGTCGCCACGAATATGTTAGTGGGCGGAGCTAAAAGTGCGCTTTCTGGTAAAGGCTGGGATAATAAAAGCTTATTGCTTCAGCCTAAAAATATTGAAAATCTAGCCACTCAACTCTCACACCTGCGCGGTGCGGCAATGAAGCTTGGGCAGCTGCTTTCAATGGATGCGGGCGACTTATTAACTCCCGAACTTGCTCAATTACTGTCTTTATTGCGCTCCAATGCCAACCCGATGCCACACAAACAACTGGTCAGTGTACTAAAAGAGCAGTGGGGAGAGGATTGGTTATCGCGTTTTTCTCATATTGAGCTTAGGCCGTTTGCGGCGGCGTCCATTGGGCAGGTTCATTTAGCTTATAAAGAAAATGGCGCGCAGCTGGCAGTTAAAATTCAATACCCTGGAATCGCAAAAAGTGTAGTGAGTGACGTAGATAACGTGATCACTTTACTTACCTTATCGCGGTTATTACCTAAAGAGCTGGATATTAAACCCTTAGTGGCAGAAGCCAAAGCACAGCTATTAGCCGAGGCCGACTACACTCGAGAAGCTGAGTATTTAGCACGTTACAAAAACCTGTTAGCAGGTAACGCGCATTTCAAAGTCCCTAGCGTGTATCCCCAGCACAGTACTGCGCAAGTGCTAACTATGGAGTATGTAGATGCCAAGTCTATAGAGGGCATTACATATTTACCACAATCAGAGCGAAGTCGGGTTGCTGAGCAACTGATTGATTTATTTTTTAAAGAAATGTTTGTCTTTAATTTAATCCAAACCGACCCTAACTTTGCAAATTTTCATTACCAACCTGAATCACAAAAAATAGTATTATTTGACTTTGGTGCCACACGAGAAATTACCCCAGCACTAAGTAATGCCTATCTAGCTTTATTTAAAGCTGGTAGTAATAACGATCGTGAGGGGGTGCTCAATGCCGCCACCGATATTGGCTATTTTAAAAACTCGCTCAAAGACAATTACAAAGAAAAAGTGATTGATTTATTTTTAATGGCCTGCGAGCCACTGCGTTATCACGGCGAGTTTGATTTTAAAAACAGCGCGCTTGCTAGCAATATTAAAGATGCTGGCTTGCAGTTAAGTGCACAGTCGCAGCAATGGCATACGCCTCCTGTTGATGCGTTGTTTATTCACCGTAAGCTAGCGGGCTTGTATTTAATTGCAGCACGACTAGAAGCAAAAATAGATATTAAGGCATTATTTAGCCATTACTAGGTGCTAAAGCAGGAGAGAATTGGCATAATACTCGCGATATTTCGCGAGGTCTGCAATGATAAAAAACTTTTTAAACGATCCTACTTTATTACTTAATGCGGTAGGTGAGGGCATATACGGATTTGATTTATCTGGTAATGCGGTGTTTGTAAATCCAGCGGCAGAGCGAATGACGGGTTGGACAGCCGATGAATTGCTGGGTAAAAAAATACATCAATATCATCATCACAGTCATGCAGATGGCACGCCTTACCCTGCCGATGAATGCCAAATTTACTGCACCATGTTTGATGGTAAACGCCGCGAGGTTAAAAACGAAGTATTTTGGCGTAAAGATGGCAGCGCCTTTGCTGTTGAATATACCTCAACGCCCGTTTATAAAAATAGGCAGCTTATCGGAGCCGTAGCCGTTTTTCGCGATATATCAGCGCAGCAGCGAACCCAAACCGCGCTCCAAGATGCTTTAGCGCAAGTAAAGCATTTAAGCGAGCAGCTCAAAGATGAAAACGACTACCTTACTGCCGAGCTAAATCAAGATTGGCAAGACTCAGGGCTAGTAGGGCGCAGTGATGTATTTCAACGTATGTTGCAGCAAATACAGTTAGTGAGCGAAACCGACAGTACGGTGTTGATACTTGGTGAAAACGGTACTGGCAAAGAGCTGGTGGCACGTAACTTACATAGATTAAGCAAGCGCAATGAGCAGGCGTTTATAAAAGTTAATTGTGCGGCGTTTACCCCTAGCTTATTAGAATCGGAGTTGTTTGGACACGAACGAGGCTCGTTTACCGGCGCAAATGAGCGACGTAAAGGGCGTTTTGAACTTGCTGATAAGGGCACTTTATTTTTAGATGAAGTGGCAGAGCTGCCGTTAGAGTCACAAAGTAAATTATTACGAGTATTACAAGAGCGCGAATTTGAGCGAGTAGGGGGCAGCCAAACCCTAAAAGTTGATATTCGTATCATTGCTGCAACCAATCGTAACTTGTGGGAAATGGTACAAGCAGGGCAGTTTAGAATGGACTTATATTATCGTTTAAACGTGTTTCCTATCAAAGTGCCAGCACTAAAAGAGCGAAAAGAAGATATACCTTATTTATGTCAAAACTTAATTGTGCAAATAAACAAGCGGCTAGGTAAGCAATTACAGGGGTTAAGTAACAAAGCTATTAGGCAACTACAAGCCTATGACTGGCCCGGCAATATCAGAGAGCTGCAAAACGTGTTAGAGCGAGAAGCTATTTTATCTACACAACCCACACTGCAGTTAAGTCAGCCGCTAAAAGCCGGTGATGCGAGTGCTGTTAACCCAACGCTTACACTGGATGAGGCGCAAAGGCAGCATATCATCTCCGTACTGATGTTATGTAACTGGAAAATTGCAGGCGAACAAGGCGCGGCAAATAAGTTGGGCTTACCAGAGAGTACGCTTCGCTCAAAAATGCGAAAATTAGCAGTGCATCGTACTCGTTAACTCGCGATATATCGTGTATGTCGTTAAATGTCGCGAATTTTCGCTTTGGTGTTATGTGTATAATCATTTAATATCAATAAGTTAAATTAACTTTCACTGTGGTCTGAAAGTTGCAAAGTCGTACTTAATACCCGTCACTATTAAGTAAGTAACATGAAGTTTGATATTAAAGAAGAAGACATGATCATTAAGCCCTACAAAGAAGAAGGGCCAATTTATATACGCGAGCAAAAAGGGTTTTTTCAGCGTATACGCCGTAATTTAGGTTGGTTGCTAATGCTCAGCTTTATCGCCATTCCTTGGATTCAATATAACGGTCAGCAAGCGGTTTTATTGGATGTCGCCACCCAAAAGTTTACTATTTTTGGCCTAACCTTACTACCTCAAGACTTTATGATTCTCGCCATGCTATTTATGGTGGGGGCGTTTGCGTTATTTTTTGTGACCAATTGGCTTGGCCGTGTGTGGTGCGGCTATACTTGCCCGCAAACAATTTGGATGTTGATGTTCTCTTGGGTGGAACAACGTATTGAGGGGACGCGTAACCAGCGTATTAAGCTTGATAAAAGCCCATGGGATATTACCAAGTGGCGTAAAAAAATTACTAAGCACAGTGCATGGCTGGTTATTTCACTCTTAACTGCCACTTCTTTCTTAGCGTATTTTATTCCAGCTAAAACCTTATACCTAGAAATGGTTAATTTTGAATGGTCTGGGATCACCAGTTTTTGGGTGTTTTTATTTGCATTTTGTACCTATGGCAACGCAGGTTTTTTACGAGAAAAAATGTGTACAGTGGCGTGTCCGTATTCGCGCTTTCAATCAGTGATGTTTGATAAAGACACGCTGGTGGTAACCTATGATAGCGAACGAGGTGAAAACCGCGGTCCACGTAAACGTAAAGCCGATCCTAAAGCGCTTAATTTAGGTGACTGTGTAGACTGTAACTTATGTGTTGAAGTATGTCCTGCTGGGATTGATATTCGCAATGGACTGCAATATGAATGTATTAACTGTGGCTTATGTATTGATGCCTGTGACGATACCATGGATAAGTTTGGCTACGAAAAAGGCTTAATTAAATACGCCAGTGAAAAGCAAATGGCGGGGCAAAAAACTAATCCATTTAGGCTCAAGTTAGTGGGCTATGGCGCTTTAACTGCGCTGTTAATTATTTCTATGTTTGCTTGGATGCTACAACGTACGCCTATCGAAGCCTCAGTCCTAAGAGACAGAAACGCACTGTATCGGGTAAATTATGAAGGGTTAGTAGAAAACCCTTATACACTCACCATCATTAACAAAACGCAGCAACCTTTGCATTATTCTATTTCAATTAGTGGGTTAGAAGGTGCGAGCTTGCAAAGTCCTAACGCTGTGTTGGTAGAGCCAGGGTTGATGAAAAGCGTTCCTGTAACGGTTACTGCCGATGGATATGATATACCCACGAAGGTGAGTAAGCTGCAGTTTAAAATTACCGCACAAGAGGACAATAGCATTTCAATTACTAAAGAGAGTCAGTTTTATAAAAACTAGCCCATTTGGTTTTTCGTTGACTATACCTCGGTCGTGTAATTGATTTACTCGGCTGAGGTAAGCTGACTTTTTATAAATGCCTTAGCGCTTGGCAAGTCATCAAACAAGCATTCTTGTAAATGAGCGTCACGGCCTGAGCTGTGCATAATACGTTGTAGTTGCCTTATGGCAATGGGAGAGGTGAGTATAAAGGCACTCATTATGCAATTATTTATCCCCATTGTTTGGCTAACATCGATCATATTTTTTTCAGCGTCAGGGGTGGCGGCCACAACGTCGGGCGAGTGGCTAATATAGCCCCAAGGTTGATGTTTAAAGGTTGCAATGGTGTCTAACAGAGCGGCTTTAAAGTGATTTAATAACTCAGGGTTTAAGTTGCCTTTAAATTGCGCAATAACAATATTACCCTCAACATAAAAACTGTAACTGCCGTAATTATTTTTAAATTCCAATAGCCGCTCCTTTGTCTGCACCTTACTATGTGCTGATGAATACCATAACTATTACTTATTAATAATGTAGTCCAACGCACCCGAAATTGCCGCAACTTGCGCTAATATGCACTCTTCAGGGTTGGCCGTTGCACTATCTGGGTAAACTTCCGTGGTTGTAACGTAGGTTGCATCAGATAACCCCATGCATAAACCTAACTCTTTTGCTGCATAGTTTATTACCCCAAATTGTTCTTGAGGTACACCAATTAATTGTTTATTTTCATCGCTTGGAGCGATGTGTGTGACCTTTTCAACACATTCAATAATAGCTTTTTGAAAAGCAGGCTCTGGTTTGTTGCTGTCAGCGACTAAATAAAAACCGTCTGGTATATTCCAATTAGTATTTATTTTACCTTCGCGCGCTGCAAGTGCAGGGCGAAATTCACTGTTATCTGAATCAGTGGTTTCATGCAAATCGATATGCGCGATTAAATCAGTTTTTAAAGATTGCACATAATTCATTACCAATGCAGATTCTTGCGCTGGGCTGCCTTCATAAAAAGAACGGTTTGGATCAATTGCCTCTGGGTTCCAGCGGTTTATTGTTTCATAACCCCATGGGCTAATGCAGGGAGTAATCACCAGATTAAATTTCTCTGCGTATTGAGTTGCCAATGTTTTTGCAAACCTTAACGCACCGTGTACTCCGCTGGTTTCGTAGCCATGTACGCCGCCAGTGATTAGCACTGTGTGTTTATTTTTATCAAAGTGTTGGGTTTTTAATGCAAACAAAGGGTAACTGTTTTGAGCATAATTAAGTTCACCATATTGCTCTACAACAAGCGTATCTTTTAGCTCATTAATTAGCGTTAATACTTCATCGTTATAACTACGTTTAATTTTCTGGGCTTCAAGCCATTGGAGTTTATGATTGTTATTCCACTTTTCACCAGGATTGCCAATAGGGTAGGTACTGTTATTCATATTAAACCTTTACGTTGAATTATCTCTGCGGGCTATAGAGAACATAGACCATAATGACGAAAATAAAGCGTTAGCTTAACGCTGACTAAAATAGCGCGCAAGTATATGCGATAGTCACTGCATTAGTTAATGGCTGAGCTTGAATGCGGATAGTGCCTTTGTTGCATAAAGTCTTCTAAAAACCATGCGGCAAACTCATGTCTGCCCTCTACATCGGCTTTACTATAGATGTCTGATGCTTGTTGGCGTACTGTTTTTTCTTTAGTGCTTCTAAGCGCGCTAATTTCTTTAAAGCTAAGCCCTTTGAGTAATAACATCGCAACTTCTTGCTCACTGCGAGTCAATGTCCATTGTGAAAATTGGGTTTGAATAACACCACTGTATTCATGACGCGCATCCATCATTGCCTGTGATATGTTTTTAAGTTCTTTTTTTGAATGCACTAATTCTTGTTTCAGCGCATTAATATTGGCAGTACGCGCACGAATATCGCTAATTAAGTAAATAGCACAGGCTGCAGAAATGACAACGATTAAGCCCTCAGAAAAAATATGCCACTGCGGCACGCCTAAATGTATATCCGTTAGTACATCAAAAAAGTTTAGCACCATTATTATTATCAAGGTGGCTGCTATTAACTTGTCTCTCATTAAAACCTCTATTATCAATGTCTTATAAATACAATGGACAAATGTACCATAGCGTAATTTTCGCTATTTTTGGGTACGTTAAGGCGTTTGCCTAATGATTTAACCGTCTAAAAAAGTCATGGTTGATTCTATAAAATTAATCAAATGTGAACAAACTAAATGCTGTTAAATTTTACAAAAAAAATGCGTCATTTTTTGCGTATTCAATATACGTTATTTTTCTTCTTTACGGTGACTTTATTAACATTTAATCCTGTGTTTGCTTCGCAAAATTTAGCACCTGTAGGGCTTTCGTCACTCAGTGGTTTTGATGTTGAATTTGCGCCGATTCAAAAAACAGAGTTTATTAACGGGCAAAGTTTAATTGGTGAAGTTAATTTCAAACCTGGGGTCAATTATACGGTGCTGTTTGCGTTTGATGTACAGCAGGTTCGTTACTTATACCCTAACGGCCGCATGGTTGAAAAGGGCGCCACGATTGCAAGCGTTGAGGGCAGTGATGTACACCATTTTTTAGATGCCTATCAATCAGCAAAAGACATGCTCGCTATTGCTAAAAGCCATTACGACATAAATCAACAACACTTAAAAAACAAAATAATAAGAAGTTCTGAATGGGTTGAAATCACAAAAAGCTATTTTGAAGCCAAGCTAAATTTTGAACATATGCAACATCAAATGGCATTTTTAAACATTGATGATAATGAAAACGTGACCTTAGTGAGTCCAAAAACAGGCATTTTAAAACTCACTAATGAGTCGGGAAACCGTGTGATGGGTGACACCGCGTTTGATATTATCGATGCAAGTAGTATTCGCGTTAAGATTAAAGTCCCTCTTAGTTTTACCAACACGTTAGCGCATTTTAAGCTGTCAGAAAGTTGTAGCTTAAATATTGAGAGCTATGACAGTATTGCAGATAAATACCATCAAATTGTGTGGGCGTCGCCAAGCTCAAATGAGTGCCAGCTGACACTGGGCCAAACCATCAAAGTCACGCCGGTAAATAAATTAACGGGCTTTAAAATAGCAAAGTCAGCGGTGTTTGAATTTGAAGATGTTAATTACATTGCTGTAAAGTCTGGCGATAACCTTGAGTTACTACCGATTGAGCTCAAAGGTACACAAGGCAAAGACTATGTATTTACTGCCAATAAAAACCTAGATGATCAGCAGGTACTAATAAGCTCGGTAAGTGCGCTACAAGGTATGTTGCTTCACTTAGGGAGAGAGTAAATGTTAAACCAGCTTATTAAGTTTTCACTTACTCAGCGTTTGTTTATTAGTATTTTTGTTATTGTTGCTATGGCCATTGGCGCTAATTCTTGGTTAAGTATTCCGGTGGATGCTTTTCCAGAAATATCGCCCACCCAAGTTAAAATAGTGTACAAATTACCCGGCATGAACGCCCTTGAAATAGAATCGCAAGTAACACGGGTGATTGAAACCGAATTACTGGGTATTCCGTCACAGCAAATGCTGCGCTCTACCACTAAGTATTCTATTACCGATATTACCATTGACTTTGAAGAGGGCACCGACATTTATTGGGCCCGTCAGCAAGTTAATGAGCGTTTATTAAATATTTTACCCACCTTGCCCAGTAATATTAGTGGCGGCATGGCGCCAATGAGCACGCCTTTGAGCGAGGTGTTCATGTTTACCATAGAAAGTACTCACTTATCGCTGATTGAAAAAAGAGAGCTTTTAGATTGGCAAATTCGTCCATTACTGCGCACTGTGACCGGCGTTGCTGATGTAAATAGCCTTGGCGGCTTTTCAAAAACTTATGAAATACTTCCCAATACTTTATTGATGCAACAGCATCAAGTCAGCTTTGATGAAATGAAATTGGCAATCACGCAAACGAATCAAAACGGTGGCATAGGGCGCTTAGAAAAAGGTAACGACACCTTAATTTTGCGCACTGAGGGCAAATACACCGATATAACCGCCATTGAAAATACCGTGATTAAGTCCACTCAAAATAAGGTTATTCGGTTAAGTGATATTGCCACGGTACACGTTGGCAGTTTAACCCGTTATGGCGCAGTCACTAAAAACAGTGAAGAGGCGGTACAAGGGCTTATAATTGCGCTTAAAAATAGTAATACAGCGCAAGTTGTTGCAGATGTAAAAGATAAACTTCGCACCATTGAAGCGTCATTACCGCAAGGCACAAAAATTAATGTGTTTTACGACCGCTCTAACTTAATAAATACCGCAATTAGCACCATTACCAGCGCATTAGGCCAAGCGATTATTTTAGTGATAGTGCTACTTGCCTTGTTTTTAGGCGATATTCGCTCTTCATTGGTGGTGTCTTTGTCTTTACCTATGTCGGCATTGCTGACATTTATAATGATGAAGCAGTTTGATTTATCGGCTAATTTAATGAGTTTAGGAGGCTTAGTGATTGCCATTGGTATGCTGGTGGACTCATCGGTAGTTATTGTTGAAAACATAGTGAATCGGTTGGCTAATAATCAGCACCTCCCTCGGCTGCATGTTATTTATCGCGCCTGTAAAGAAGTCGCGGCGCCAGTGTTCTCAGGCACAATCATTATAATTATCGTATTTTCACCGCTATTAATGTTAACAGGGTTAGAGGGCAAGTTATTTACCCCAGTGGCGCTCACTATCGTGTTTGCCATGCTAAGTGCGCTGTTGTTATCGTTAACGGTTATTCCAATTTTAGCCTCGTTGTTATTAAAAAATGAACCCGTAACCCAGCCTAAAATGGTCACGCTATTACAAGGTTTTTATACTAAAACACTTGCCCAAGCAATTAAAAAACCGGTGGCTATTAGTGTTATATCAGTTGCTGTTTTAGTGCTCAGTGGGGTGTTATTTCAGGGACTTGGTAAAAGCTTTATGCCCGTTTTAGATGAAGGCGACATTATTGTGCAACTGGAAAAATCGCCAAGTATTTCCTTGCAAGCCTCGTTGGATATAGATAAACAAATTGAAGCCACACTGTTAAAAAACACCCCAGAAATCGTACAAATTGTTGCCCGTACCGGATCCGATGAACTCGGGCTTGATCCTATGGGATTAAACGAAACCGATGTGTTTATGGAATTAGCGCCAAAAGATACGTGGCGTTTTGACTCCAAAGCGCGGCTAATCGAGGATATTCGACAAACACTTGCGCAATTTCCAGGGGTAAATATTGGCTTTACTCAACCAATACAAATGCGGGTATCAGAAATGCTCACCGGTGGCACCGGTGATATTTCGATTAAAGTATTCGGTAATGACATTGCGACACTTTCCTCATTAGCTGAAAAAATCACGGCACTTGCCACTAATATTGACGGTGCAAGTGATGTGCAAATGGCGCTTATCGAAGGGGGTAAATACGTAAATATTAAACTTATTCCTGAGGTTGCTAGTCAGTTTGGTTTAACCACCGAAGGATTAAGTGATTATTTAAAGTCGCAATTAGAAGGCCTACAGGTATCGGCACTGCAAGAAGGAAACCGCGTGATCCCAATTGTGTTTAATGCACAAAAAGGCGAAAGCGCAGCACACTTTGAGTTGTCGTCAATGAGCGCATTAAAGCAAAAGCTAATTTTAATGCCCGACAACAGCCTACTACCACTTGAAGAGGTGGCTAATATTAGCTTTAAAACGGGGCCATTATTAATAGAGCGAGAAAAAGCAAAGCGCTTTGCTTCTGTAAGCGTTAATGTGGATAACCGCGATGTGGTTAGTTATGTGAATGAACTGGAAGCTAAAATTAATAGCAGCATAAAGTTACCCAGTGGTTTTACCTTGTCGTTTGGTGGCGAATTTGAAAGCCAGCAACGTGCAACACAAAACTTGCTGGTGCTTATTCCGGTGGCATTAATACTGATTTTCATTATTTTATTTACCACGTTTAAATCCTTATCTAAATCAACGCTGATAATTGCTAATATTCCGTTTGCATTAATGGGGGGAGTGATTGCCCTGTTTATTAGTAATGAATACCTGTCGGTGCCTGCATCGGTTGGTTTTGTTGCTTTACTTGGCGTAGCGGTACTCAATGGTATTGTGATGATCAGCTACTTTGAGCAAATGAAAATGTTTTCTGCCAATGTAACGCAGCGCATTTTAGATGGCGCAAGCAGACGCCTTCGCCCAGTGTTAATGACAGCCACAACCGCCATGTTTGGTTTACTGCCACTGGTATTTGCCACCGGCCCTGGCGCTGAGATTCAAAAACCATTGGCAATTGTGGTTATTGGCGGGTTAATTACCTCAACAATTACAACACTTTATTTATTACCTATCTTTTATGGTTGGTTGGAGAAAAAACATGGCTGAACAGTTACTTTTTACCCTAAATGTACCCAGAAACATAAAAGATGACGTGGTTGATATATTAATTGGCATAGACTGCATTACCGGCTTTAACTTAAAAAACATTGAAGGCTACAGTAAAGAGCACAGTGAATTTGATATTGCCGAGCAAGTAGAAGGGCATCGCAGCTTTTATCAGTTTGAGGTGCATATATTACTAGCGCAGCTACAAACAATTAAAACGGCATTAAGCCCTGTGTGCCAATACACCCCATTAAAATATTGGGTTACGCCTATTGTTGAAAGCGGGCACCTTAAATAATGCCTTTATAAGCTCATGCTATATATTAAGCGAGCCTTCTGAGGGCTGTTATTGCGCTGTATTCATTACTATCGTTGATAGTGTGTCAGCGTTTTCTATGAGACCTATGCGCATCAGTCGGTATAGGTTTTGCTCACTTGGTGTGTTTTCGTCACTACCATGTCGAGGGGGCTCGCAGCGCTGCTAGTTAACATGCTGCGCAAGTGTTGGCTGAAATTGCTTTGAAAACGATGCTCTTTACTGGTTATCCTTATTTACTCACTCTTTAGTTTCAAAAGATATCAACGGACTACTCAAAACCGCAAAACCCCTAATTAGCTTGTTTATTTTTTAAATTTAAAACGACCTTGAATTAATTTACATCTCAAATAAACAACGTTGTCTTTTTGTGGTTGAGATGGAATAATATCTCAACCACATTTATTTAAAAAACATTAACATCAGGCTTTTTAAATCATAAACCTTTAAGGTCATGAAATTTATAGTCTAGTTTAATGCTGTTTAATCCGGTTATCTGATAATTGGCGCGTAAAAGGAAACTATTGAATGAGTATAATTGTAGGTCAAAGCATGGCCAATAACGTGAGCTTAGTGTGTTTTGGGGAGGTTCTTTGGGACTGCTTTGGGGAAACCAAGCGTTTGGGCGGTGCTCCTTTAAATATGTGCTTTAGGGTTAAATTACTAGGAATTAATGCACAAATGATAAGCGCAGTAGGAGAGGATGAGTTAGGTGATGCTCTGCTTGACGAATTAAAAGAAAAACAATTGAGCACAGAGTACATTGCAGTCAACCCAAACAAAAAGACCAGTACAGTCCAGGTAACACTTGATAGTCACGGTTCTGCTAAGTACGAAATTATGCCTGATACTGCTTGGGATAATATTGTTTTAACGGATGAAATTATCGGTAAAGTTGCATCGACAGATATTTTTGTTTTTGGCAGCCTAATTGGTCGTACTGAAACGTCATTAATAACTTTAAAGCAGCTACTTGAACATGCAAAATTCAAAGTGTTTGATGTAAATTTACGGTCTTCTCATTATCACCTTGATAACTTAATAGCGTTAATGAATGGCGCAGACTTTATTAAGCTAAATGATGACGAACTCTATGAAATCGCCAAAGGAATGGGGTGTAAGTATCATTCATTAGAGCAAAACTTAGATTTTATAGCAAAGCAAACAAACACAGAGTTCTTGTGCGTAACGAAAGGAAACCACGGTGCTTTATTATCGATTAAAGGTAAAAATTATTATAATTCAGGCTATCGGATAGATGTTGTAGATACGGTTGGCGCAGGGGATTCATTTTTGGGAGCTTTAATTTATCAACTCTGCACTTATGATGATCCGCAACAGGCGATTGACTTTGCTTGTGCTGCTGGAGCTATGGTGGCTCAGCAACTAGGAGCCACACCAAACATAACATATCAACAAATCCTAGAGTTTATTGAACCATGCTAGCGTATGGCGTTGTGATTAAAACTATACCTATTTTTAATAGAAAATTTTGTTATTTATATTGAATAGATGTTTTTTAAATGTTAAAAAGACAACGTTGTTTATTTTACTTGGTGTATTAAGCCAAGTAAAAACGATAAAGAAGATATTTTTTTATCCACAAAAGACAACGTTGTTTAATTGAACGCTGAAATCAACATCAATAAGTAAAATTAAAATGAGGACACACAATGCTCATATTTCACAAAACCAAACTGGCAGTAAGTGTAAGCACTATACTGCTGGGTTGTTCGTTGCCATTAAGTATTTTTGCCGCCGAACAGCAAAAAAATGAAATTATTCCTAATGATGGCATTGAAGTAATTGAAGTTTCATATGGTTATGGAAGTGTTAAAAAACAAGATTTAACAGGTGCAGTAAGTACAGTCGACCTTGAAGATTTAGTAGACCAGCCTTCAGGTAATGTCATGCAAAATTTACAAGGAAGAATACCTGGATTACAAATCACCACCAACGGATCACCAGCGGCGACGGCAACGGTACGTATTCGCGGACAAGGGCTAGGACCTTTAGGTAATAACGACCCCCTTTATGTGATTGATGGAATTCCAACTAAATCGGGAATGCATGAACTCAATAGCCATGATATTGCAGATATACAGGTACTGAGAGACGCAGCAGCTGCAAGTATTTTTGGTGCTCGCTCTGGCAATGGGGTCATTGTTATCACCACCAAAAAAGGGAATGAAGGGCTTGATTTTAATTTTTCTTTCAATCAATCATATGATGATTTTAATTATGAGTTAAACCCATTAAATACTCAGCAAAGGGCACAAGTGGTCTGGCAGGCTGCAGTAAACGACGGGTCAAACCCAAATGCTGCAAGTTCTCTTTATACTTATGATTGGAATAATGATTTTAATAACCCTCAATTAAACAACGTTGTTTTTCCTGAGTTTACGGATGCTGCAAAGGTGCAACGCCCAGCTGACACAAACTGGTTTGATGAAGTTACGCGCTCTGCAAAAGTAACCGATCTTAATTTTTCAGTTTCAGGCGGTTCAGACAAAGCATCGATATACAGCTCACTCGGCTATTACAGCTCAGAAGGTGTCGTTGATGGCTCAGAGTTCGAACGAATAAGCTTTCGCGTTAATTCAGATTATCAATTAACAAATAAACTTAAGATTGGTGAAAACTTTATAGTGACTAACCAAGAGTCAAACTTGGTTAATGATCTGGCCGGTAACATTTTAAACTTGGCTATAGAGCAGCAATCTATCGTTCCTGTGTATAACGAGGAAGGAGGTTGGGGTGGACCTGTCCCTGGTGTAACTGACCGTGATAATCCAGTGCGATTAATTGAAATGAATCGAGACAACGTCAGTAGATTCAATAAATTAATGGGGAATATTTTTGTTGAATATGAAGCCGTAGAGGGTTTAACGTTAAAAAGCGCTATGGGTTTAGATTACGGGCAATATTATTTCAGAAACTATACCCGTGCTTTTCAAGCCGGTTCACTAAATTATGGTGATCAGCTTTCAGTCACAGATAATTGGAGTAGTAGTTTTAGTTGGACTAATACCGCCGAATATAAGCTTGATTTAGACGAAAATCACTTTACGTTTTTGCTCGGTACAGAACAAATAGATTATGAGTATGAAGGGGCTGTTGGTTTTGGTTCAGGCTTTGCATCTGATGATCGTGACTATGCCCATTTATCGCAAGCAACGGGCGATGTTCGTGTGGAAGGAGATGGTGATAAATGGTCTCTTAATTCTTATTTTGCGCGTATTGACTATAACTTTGATGACCGCTACTTAGCAGGCTTAACAATACGCCGTGATGGCTCATCTCGTTTTGGTAGTAATAACAATTATGGAAATTTCCCTGCCATTTCTGCGGGTTGGGTGATCAGCAATGAATCCTTCTATGATATTGAGTTTTTATCTACCTTGAAGCTTCGCGCTAGCTGGGGCAAAACAGGTAATCAAGAAATCCCTACCGATGCAACGTACACAACGTACTTAAGTCGTTATGCAACACAATCACTATTCACTGATCAGCAAGATGAAGGGACCGCTTATGATATAGGCGGTGCAAATGGCGGCACGCTTCCTTCTGGGTTTGTAAAAGCACAAACAGGGAATGACGACCTAAAGTGGGAAACATCAACACAAACAAACATTGGTCTTGATTTTGGTATGCGTTACGAAACCATATACGGCAGCATCGATTGGTTTGAAAAAACCACTGAAGATATTTTAACGTTAACCAATCCACTGGCAACATTAGGTGAAGGCGCTCAGCAATGGGTTAATGGTGGCACAATTGAAAACGCTGGTTTTGAGTTCCTTATTGGGTACGCCGATTACCTTACTTTTGATAGCTTAGATGGTGATATTGATGTTGATATTAGCTTTAACATTTCTTCTGCTAAAAATAAGGTAGTCTCATTACCTGAAGACGTTGTGAATTCATTTGGTGGTAATGGCGCTGATAAAACAATTGTTGGTCATTCAGTTAACTCAGTTTATGGCTATGTTGCCGATGGGTTATTTCAAAACCAAGATGAAATAGATGCTCATGCAGCACAATCGGGTGCGGGTTTAGGTCGAGTTCGTTGGAAAGACTTAGATGGTAATGGCGTGATTGATGAGAACGACCAAAGCTTTTTCGCAGATACCGATCCTGATTTTATGTATGGCTTGAATATGAATTTCAAATACAAAAATTGGGACTTCAACATGTTTTGGCAAGGTGTTGAAGGTGGTCAAATACGCAATGGCTGGCGTGGATTTACTGACTTCACATCGTTAAATATAGGTTCTAACTATGGCGATCGCGTTCTTGATGCATGGTCGGTTAACAATACTGACAGTAATGTGCCTGCATTAACTTTAATCGATAACAATGGTGAAGGCCGTCAATCAAGTTTGTTTTGGGAAGATGGCAGCTATCTCAAGCTTCGCAACTTATCTATCGGTTATACACCTGACGAGCAGTGGTTAAATCAATACGGTATTAGTTCTGCACGAATTTATTTGCAGGGAAGTAACTTATTGACCATTACGCCATCAGGGACGCTAAGCCAGGATCCTGAAACTCCAAACGGTAATTTTCCAATTCCAAAACGTATCACGTTAGGCGTGAACCTTTCTTTTTGATTTATTAAAACGACAACGATACGAGCACATTTTATGAATAAAATTAAAACACTATTTACAGCCGCTACACTCGCGCTTTCTTTAGCATCGTGTGGTGGTTCTGACCTTGATGTTGCCCCTTCAGGGGTATTAACCGAAGAGCAAGTTTCTAACAGTGCAAATGTAGATGCGTTGATTATTGCTGCCTACTCTTATCTAGGCAATGATCATTATACCGCGCCTAACTTTTTATGGCCGACAGGAAACTTACGCGCCGGAGACGCCCACAAAGGCGGTAATGGACCTGGCGATATTTTTGCTTATCATGCCTTGTCTTTATATCAGCCTATAGTGCCTGATATGGAGTCTTTCCCGCCAGATTTGATTGATTTGAATAACAAAAAATGGGTACGAAATTACACCGGTATTTCAAGAGCAAACTCAGCATTAGCGGTAATCGCAAATGCGCCAGATGCCATTGAAAACAGTGCGGAGAAACAATCCGAACTACGGTTTATTCGCAGTATTTTCTACTTTGATTTAAAAATACATCATAAGCATATCCCGTGGATTGATGAAACAATGACACAAGATCAAATTCTTACCACTACCAATAGTGAGCTGAGCGATCAAGAACTATGGGATAAAATTGCCGCAGATTTTGAGTTTGCTGCAAACAACTTACCACAAACCCAAGAAGATGTAGGGCGCGCTTCAGCGTTATCAGCTAAGGCATATTTAGCTAAAACATTGCTCTACCAAGCGTATGAGCAGAATGAGCTGCATGAAGTTATCAATATTGATAAAGATAAACTTGTAAAAGTAGTGGCCCTAGTTGATGAAATTGAAGAAGCCGGCGTCTATGGCTTATTTGATGATTACGCGAATAACTTTTTGTTTGAAAGTGAGAATGGTAAAGAGTCAGTTTTTGCTATTCAGCGCTCTCTAAATGACGGCTCTCCAGATGGACGTGGTAGCTGGCCGAGTGCATTAAATGCGCCAATGGCTGGAGGTTTTGGCTGTTGTGGTTTTCATGTACCAACAGAAAATTTCGTTAATGCGTTTAAAACAGACCAACAAGGTTTGCCGTTATTCGACTCTTTTAACGACTTTAACTACGACATGACGACAGACTCAGTTGACCCTCGCCTAGATCACACAGTGGCAATGGAAGGTAAACCATTTAAGTATGACGAAAACTTAATTCATGGCGGTGATAGCTGGGCACGTGCCCCTGGTATTTATGGCAACTTTACGGCAATGAAAGATCTTGAACATCCTGACTGTAGTTGTCGTGGTGAGAATGGCCCTTTTCCTATCTTTTCATTAAATACACCACTCATTCGTTACGCTGAAGTATTGCTTTGGAAAGCAGAAGCATTAATTGAGTTAGATAGGTATGACGAAGCATTGCCAATCATTAACCGTATTCGTGAGCGCGCTAAACACAGCACCGATAAATTACACAACGCGAGTATTTATAACATTGGCCTGTATACAAGTTTTGATTCTAAAGAACAAGCAAGAGCGGCACTGCGTTTTGAGCGACGTTTAGAATTAGGGCTTGAAGGACATCGCTTTTTTGACTTAGTGCGTTGGGGAATAGCAAAAGAAACGATTGATAGTTACTTAGCGATTGAAGCTGTACGCAAACCTTATTTGGTCGATGCTATTTTCACTAAAGGTAAACATGAGTATTTACCTATTCCGAACCAGCAGATGATTTTAAGTGGTGGGTCGTACACACAAAACCCAGGTTATTAATAGTGGTGGGTTTCGGCCCACCTTTTAATCGTTAAGTTTTAAGAGTGATTATGAAAAAAATTATTTATTGGTCAGTCACTGTTGCCGTTGCTGGTTTTTTATTCGGCTTTGATACAGCAGTTATATCCGGTGCGGATAAACCTATTCAAGCGTTATGGAATACGAGCTCGTTATTTCATGGCTTATTTATTATGTCTTCCGCTTTATGGGGAACACTACTGGGTGCCTTAACCGGTAATTACCCATGTGATAAGTGGGGTAGAAAACCCACATTGGTTTTAGTTGGGGGGTTGTTTTTAATTTCGGCACTTGGCTCCGCCATGGCGCCTGAAGCCTATAGTTTTGCCTTATTACGGTTTATTGGTGGCGTGGGAGTAGGGATTTCTTCAATTGTTGTACCTGCTTATATTTCTGAGATTGCGCCTGCTAAGTTTCGTGGGCGTTTGGTCGCGCTTTATCAGTTTCAAATTGTATTTGGTATTTTAGTTGCGTTTGTTTCTAATTTTTTAATCGCAGGAACATCTGCAATTGATTGGCGTTTAATGCTAGGCGTGGAGGCAATACCTGCTCTGGCTTATTTATTAATGATTATTAAAGCGCCTGAAAGCCCACGTTGGTTAGTGCAAAAGAAAAGTGAAAAAACTAAAGCGCGTTCAATCTTAGTGACTTTAGGGGAACAAAATCCAGACCAAGTATTAAATGACATTGAACGCGACAATTTACAAAACAGTCAATCAAAGCTATTTGGTGGTAGTTACAATAAGGCGGCTTTATTTGCATTTTTATTTGCTGCATTTAATCAATTATCTGGCATTAACTTTATTATTTATTATGCACCGCGCGTATTTGAACTTGCAGGGTTGGATGTAAATCAATCCTTACTTTCAGGCGCTGGGATTGGCGTGGTTAATTTATGTTTTACCATGCTGGGTTTATCGTTGATTGATAAGTTTGGCCGTCGTTCGCTGATGTACATTGGCTCAATTGGCTACGTTATTTCCCTCTCTGTCGTGGCGTGGGCGTTTAGTACGGATTCTGGTGGTTTAACGGTTGTAGCGTTTGTATTTGTGTTTATTGCCGCTCATGCCATTGGCCAAGGCACCGTTATTTGGGTCTTCATTGCAGAAATATTCCCTAACAAAGTACGTTCAAAAGGGCAGTCTTTGGGCTCTGGTACGCATTGGTTTTTTGCCGCAGCAATTACTTTACTTATGCCATTTTTCTTAGAACGTTTTAGTGCCACTGAAGTATTCACTTTCTTTACTTTAATGATGTTGGCCCAGCTGGTTTTTGTTGCGTGGTTTATGCCAGAAACAAAAGGACGTTCTTTAGAAGCCATTTCATTAGATACCAATAATAAGCATGGAGTATTAGATGCGAACCGTTAATTTAGTAGTAATTTCATCATTTTTGGCAGCCTGTAGCATGACAAACCCAACTGAACACACGGCCCTGAAGGGTGTAGATAAACCGAGCAAAGAGGCGTTTCGACCTGCTTTTCATTTTACTCCTAAAAAGCATTGGATGAACGATCCTAATGGTATGGTTTACTACCAAGGCGAATATCATCTGTTTTACCAGCATAATCCTGACTCATCGGTATGGGGGCCAATGCATTGGGGACATGCAATTAGTAAAGATATGGTTAATTGGCAACATCAAGAAATTAAGTTGTTCCCTGATGAGCACGGTACTATCTTCTCTGGCAGTGCGGTGGTTGATTGGCAAAATAGCAGCGGCTTTGGCAGTAAAGAAAACCCACCATTAGTAGCTATATTTACCTATCATGATGATAAAAAGGCGGCACAGGGAGCGATTGATTTTCAAACGCAAGGCATAGCATATAGCACCGATAAAGGCCGTACATGGATAAAATACGCAAATAATCCGGTATTAAAAAACCCTGGGATCCGTGACTTCCGTGACCCTAAAGTAAGCTGGCATGAAGATACCCAGCAATGGGTTATGGTATTAGCGCAAGATGATCATATCGGCTTTTACAGCTCAAAAGATTTAAAAACATGGCAATTTGAAAGTAACTTTGGCGCAGATTGGGGAAGCCATGCAGGTGTATGGGAGTGCCCAGATCTTATTCGCGTGCGTATTGAAGGCACCGACGAATATAAATATGTTTTATTAGTGAGTATTAACCCTGGCGCGCCAAATGGCGGATCTGGTACACAATATTTTGTTGGCGATTTCGACGGTGAAAAATTTGTGTTGGATAGCGATTATCAAAAAATGCTTACAACAACACCTGCCGTTTTCCCTCAAGGGCTTGATTTTTCTAACTTCAAAAATGGCTTAAAAAATTGGCAAGTATCGGGTGAAGCATTTCATATAGTAAATGATCAACCAGCAAATACCATTGCCAGTTCTTTTAAAGGCTCAGATGAGGAAATTGGCACCTTAACCTCAAAATCATTTGCAATTGACCATGATTTCATTAACTTCAAAATTGCAGGCGGAAAGCATCACAACAGTACCGCAATTCAGTTGTTAGTTAATGGCGAGATAGTTAAAACCGCGAGTGGAAACAATACAGGAACTATGACCGAACGTTCTTGGAACGTGAGTCAATTAAAAGGCCAGCAAGCTTATATTAAAGTGATAGACAATGAACGAGGTGATTGGGGACATATAAAAATTGCTGATATTGTATTTTCTGATAAGGCAGCAACAGAAAAGTATGAACCGTCAATATGGCTAGACTACGGTACAGATAATTATGCTGGCGTGACTTTCTCTGATGCTCAAGACGGTAGACATTTATTTATGGGGTGGATGAGTAACTGGCAATACGCAAACCAAGTACCCACTGAGGTATGGCGCAGTGCAATGACGATTCCCAGAGAATTAAAGTTATTACAAACGCCAGCAGGCGTGCGTTTGGCATCTCAACCGGTTAAAGAGTTAGATAGTTTACTGAGTAACACACAACAAAAGGCAACCCTAACTGGCACAAATAGCTATCAGTTAGATGAGCTTTTTACTATCGAACCTGGGCAATTTAAGGTGAGCTTTAGTTTATCAAACGCTGAGCAAGTTACTGATATCGTGCTTAGCTCTGATAAGGGCGAATACACTAAGCTGCAGCTAAACCCAGCTCAAGGGCAACTTGTACTTGACCGCAGACAATCGGGTTTAAAAGACTTTGAAGATGGGTTTGCTTCTTTACAAACAGCCCCATTACAAAAAGGGCTTGAATATTACGATGTTGAGATATGGGTAGATAAAGCGTCGGTAGAAGTGTTTGTAAATAAGGGGGTTAGCTCTATGACCTCGATTGTTTTTCCAACCTCTCCTTACAATAAAATACAAGTGAGTGCTGAGCAGCCTTTGTCGCTTAGTGACGTTAAATTAAATAATATAGCAATAGAAAAATAACTTCCAAAATGACTCTATATTATTATAGAGTCATTAATCTTTCTCCAAGGCTATGCGATATATGAGTAGCAATTATCGACTCTTAAGTGTCATTTTGTTTGTTTATTTTATGGCATGGTCTTTTTCATTTTCATTATTTCCTATTTGGCTTAGTCAAGAAGTCGGCCTCAATAGTGCTAAAGTCGGGATTATCTTTAGCATTAATTCCATCATGGCTTTACTCGTGATGCCTTGTTACGGCATTTTGCAAGATAAACTCGGTTTACAAAAAACACTGCTTTACTTCATTGCATTTTTCATCATGTTGATTGGCCCGTTTGTAAGTTTTGTATACGCGCCACTACTACAAACGCAGTTTTATCTGGCTGCTATTTTAGGCGGTGCCGTTTTTTCATGTGCATTTTTAGCTGGAGTAGGGACGCTTGAAAGTTATGTTGATAAACAAAGTCGCTCGACCAACTTTGAATTTGGTAAAGCTCGAATGTGGGGGTCACTGGGTTGGGCTATGGCAAGCTACTTTGCCGGTTTATCCTTTAATTTATCTCCTAGTTTAAATTATTGGTTATCAAGCATTGCGGCGGTTTGCTTAATAGGTTTTTTAGCCTTTGTTAAGGTCGCACAAAATCAGCGTGAAATAGCGCCTTCTCGAACTTTTTCTCCTGTAAAACAGCTTACAGCATTTTTTAAAATCGCAGGTCTTTGGCGTTTAAGTGTATTTGTGATCGGTGTTAGTTGTATTTATGCGGTATTTGATCAGCAATTTGCTATTTATTACACCTCTTTTTTTGACACCCCAGAGCAAGGTCGAGAGTTTTTTGGCTATTTAACTTCAGCGCAAGTTATTCTTGAAGCGGCTATTTTGTATTTAGCTGTTAAATGGGTGAATTATGTGGGCATTAAAAATTCGTTGCTGTTAAGTGGTGTATTGATGGCGATACGAACATATTGCTCGGGGATTGTTAGTGACTGTATCAGCATTAGTTTATTGAAATTATTACACGCCATTGAATTACCGCTGATGCTGATTGCGTTATTTAAATATATCAATATGCATTTTGATGCGCGCTATTCAGCGATGATCTATATCATTGGCTTTCAATTTACTACGCAATTGGTGGCGTCAATGTTAGCCGTCGCGGTAGGTGTTGTATATGATCATGTAGGCTTTGCGTTAGCCTACCAGTATTTGGGTTTGGTTATCTGTGTGTTTATTGTATTATCGCTTTTTACATTAAAAAAAGATGTTATTAAAACGAATCACGAGCAATTAGTTTAAACGGTAGGCTGTGATGAACAATATCAGTGCGCTGCTCTATCAGGTATTCCATTGCCCAACGTCCCATTGCGTGATGGGGTAATGCCATGGTGGTTAAATTTGGTTGTAATAATTGTGGAATACTGCCCCAATCATCAAAACTTGCTATACCAATATCCTTACCAACAATCATTCCTTTGTCATGCACAACAAAGTAAATTTCCAGCGCCATGGGATCTTGACCACAAATAATAGCATCCGGTTTAAACTCGTCTATTACTCGCGCTGCAGATTCTCTCGAAGTGGAAATCTCACTACCATCGTCTTGACCGATAATTACCGATTCAATGTGTAAATCATCGAGTGGTAAACCGTGCTTTTTAAATGAATTTATAACCCCGAGTTTACGGCCTTTCGCTGCAATTATATGCTCATTTAAGTTTAAAAAAGCAATTCGGCGATAGCCTTTGCGTATTAATGCATCGGTAATATCTTCACCGGCTTGTTGCTCATCAGGTACTACACAGGGAAAGTTATTTGAAGCAGGGAAGCAGTTAGCTAAAATTGTTGGTATTTTTTTTAGTTCATCAGCAATGGCAACTTGACGATGGTACATTGCTGAATAGATAACGCCCTCTACGCGATACTCTAAAAGGCTTTTAATAGCTCTGTCTATGCTCGCTTGGGTTTCGTTAACATTGAGAATTAATAATTCTTTGTTTTTTTGCCACGCAATTTCTTGGGCACCACGAATAATATCAAAGGTATAGGGAACACTCAGTAGTTCATCAGCAATAATTGCGTAAATATTTGAGTTTTTACGTCGCGTTAAGCTTGCCGCACGATTAGGGCGATAATCTAATTCTTTTATCGCTTTAAGAACCTTCTCGCGATTAATATTTTTGACTGTTGGATCATTATTGACCACTCGCGATACAGTTTTGAATGAAACACCTGCGTGGACAGCCACTTGCTTAATTGTAACCATACTAGAATAAGACCCTCTGTGATTAAAAATAGTATAACAGCAGATTGCGCCTTATTTATATGTTTTTGTTAAGGTTTGAGGCGAACTATACTCTTAACCTAACAACAGGGGTTAAACCTAGAAAAGCGGGGCAGGTAATAGCAAACGTTAACAGAATAGCTTAAAACATTTGCCTGTCAGGTTATAGCTTGAGTAGCCACAGTGAATTGAGTTTAATGCTTTACAAGGGCGTGTTGACCTTTGGGAAGCGTATGTTTGGCATTTATGCTACGTAACCATTTATGGAGGATAACCACATACCACAGGCTTTGCCTTAGCTAAAACATACAGCTGGTAAATTTAACCTCAAAAGATAAACCGAGCCTAATGTTAAATGCTGCTGAAATATTTCAGCAGCATGTTAGCTTATTCAAACATTCCTTTTATAACTGCATGGGTGTTTTGCACCATTAATGTGCCGTTAGCCCATACATACTCAGGGGTAAGGGTTTCTTTATCTAGAAGGATAACATCCGCGTCGCTTGTTGCTTTAAGACGGCCTTTATCAACTCCTAAAATATCGGCAGGGTTACTTGTTATGCTCATTAAAGCGTGCTCTATAGGGACGTTGTATTCTTTGACTGCTTGCTGAAACGAACTCAGTAGTGATGCCTCTTTGCCTACCTCAAGCCCCAATAAATTAAAGTCTTTATCAAAAATAGGTAAGCTGGCATGGCCATCTGAGCTCATAGTAAGTTGATTTACTGCTACACCTTGTTCTAAGCAGTAAGCAAGGGCATGGGCTGCTGCATATTCACCATGGGCTAAATCATAGTCGGTGGTGCTGGTGGTAAAGTCGATAGTACCGCCCTGATCACAAAAGTGAATACCGGCATCAAGAAGTGCTTTATTGCGGTTCATATGCGTAGGATAAAACTGTTTAAGCTTAATATCACTTTGCTCAGCCACCTGATGTAAAATAGTTAAATGGCTATCAACAGGGCCAACATGAATACTCACGGTGCCTTTTTTACCACTGAGCATACCGGCTAATTTAGCCTCAGCTGCCAATTCTGCTAATTGCTGTACCGTGGGTTGGCTACTGCGATGATCAGAAATCGCCACTTCGCCAACACCTATAAACTCCTCTATATACATGATGTCGTCAGTAATTGAGTGGGTGAGTGTTTTCGCGGGTAAATGATACGAACCGGTATGGCAAAATACATTAAGCCCTTGCTCTTTTAGGCCTTTTGTTTTGGCAACCAAGTTGGTCAGTGTACGTGAGCTTGAATCGGTACCCAGTGCGGCCACCACCGTGGTGGTGCCCGATAAGGTTGCATCGGTTAGGTTCATTTCAGGGGTGCGGCTGGCAAATCCAGCCTCGCCACCTTGTGCAAAAACAGGTGGTGATTGTTGGTCGTTAACTGCTTGATATTGTGAAAGCTGCACAGTATGGCTGTCAGGCTCTGCATTAAATACCCCAGGGGTAATAAATACCGTGGCCATATAGGCAATCACTGCCACGCAAAGCAAAATGATGCTTGCATCGGGCATAGAAAATTGTTTTGTTTCATAATTTCACTTTAATAAAAGGTCATTGTGTTGATGCGTAAATAAACGCTTAAACGTACTTTAGCACTTAATAGGCAGTGTCACTGTAGCCATGACCTGTAATAAAAGGAATGCCGCAAAGCGTTTGCTTTGCGGCTAAGCGGTTAAAAACGGTAGCTAATACTTAATTTGTAATTAGCACCTAGGCATTATGGTTGATTGAATCAAAGCCACGGCTTGAACCATAAAGTGTGGGTGGCTCTTTATCAAAAATATTATTGATGCGCGCGCGCAAAGTCAGCGATTTATTAACATAGTAACCCGCAGATAAATCCCAAACGAGCCAGTCATCAACCTGATGCTCACCTTTTGAGTCTAATACGCCAAGTGAATCTAGCTCATCAATTTCACGGCTACGCAGGCCTTCTATATCATCTTCGTAGCTGCTGGTGTAGTTTGCACCTAAGTTAAGGTAGTAACTTTGCGTTTCCCAATCTATTGACATACGCGCAATATTTTCAGGATAACGATAAGTTCCCAGCAGCTTCTCTAACGAGTCAGACCCCGGTTTATTACGTTCAAACTCAAGGTAATGAGTGCCGTCAAACGCAAAGGTTAAATCGCCGCTTGGTAATACAAACCTATGGTCAAACTTAAAGTCTATGCCAGCTAATGTTTGTGACCCAGTGTTTTCAAGTGGGATTGCATGATCGCGAAACAGCGGTAAAAATAGCTCGTCATCACGTGGGTTAAATTCACCTATATAATTGCTTAAAATCTCAGTTAAATTAGCGCCGTCTTGCTCTATGTTTAAATTACTGTTGTCGGTGACATCACATAATGCTTCATCGTACGATATGCCTTGCTCGCCCGGTGGTACAATGCCACAGTGACGAAGTGACGCATCGATTATGGCGCGGTCGAGCACTGCGGTCATGTTGGTATCGATTACTTCTTCATGATCAAACTGCCAATAATCAATGGTTAAATTAGTATTAGCCGAGGGACTCCATGCAAAACCAACACTAATAGCCTCAGATTCTTCTGCATTTAGATTTGGGTTACCTAACTCTAACGAATTAACACTCACTTGGGTGCCATCACCCGTACAGTATAAATCGGCTACAGCTTGGTTTGCACCACAGTCAAAAGTAGATTGTGTGGTTCTTAATTTAACGCCAGCCTGCGTTAATGATGGTGCTCTAAACGAGGTTGACCATGAACCACGAACAACCAACGAATCAGTTGGGCGATAGCTCAAACCTATTTTAGGATTAAAGGTGCCACCAAAATCATCGTAATGATCGTATCGACCTGCTGCTTGCAGCTCTATTTGCTCACTCAGTGAAATACTTAATTCAGCAAACGCTGCATATTGAGTGCGATCGGCTTCTGATAAACTAGAGCCAAAGCCAAATACATCAACAAGATAGCCTTTATTTGCTTGAGCTTGTGAATTAAGCGAAGGAATCTCGCTTAACTCTTCACGGCGTGCTTCTACCCCAAATGAGGCATAGGCAGGTAGGTCGTTAAAGGTAAATAGCTCACCATTAAAATTAGCATCCCAGCCGTAAACTGTACTTTCTCCGCTGCGTGTTGGGCGAGCTTGCGCTGTTGCCAAAACGGCATCATTAGCGGCGTCGCCTTGAAGGAAAGGGTTGTAAAAAGGCAGCTGTTCTCCCGAAGCACAGTTTAAGTCAGTACCGTCATAACTTGCCAGCGTACCGTCTGAACATAGCTCGCCGGTGATAGCGCCATGGAGCTGGTAACGATTATAAACTCCTGCAATCGCTTCTTGCTCTGAACGTGAGCGAGAAAAGGTTACCCCAGATTCCCAACCCCAATCACCAATTTCACCACTTAGACTGCTTACCAAGCGAAAGTTTTTCGTTTCTACTTCCACCGTTCTTGGGGCATTAAAGCGCGCATCAAATGTAAAACCATACACTTCTCGACCACTTTGGGTATCAAATGGGTCAATGTAGAGTTGATCTAATAAATCATTACTACCATCGGCATTATCGTAAATAAATAAGGCGTCTTCTAAAACATACGGGCCGTCGTCGTCATTAATTTGGTTAATAGGTGAGGGCGATGAGTACGCTTTTGCTTTGGTCTGACTGTAAAAAAGTCAGTATGCCATTGCATACCACCAAGCTCACTATTAAACATAAAGCCGGTTGAAAGGCTTTCAAATGGCGTTTCTAGGTAATCATCTTGATTAGGGTGGTAAGCACAAATTTGTTCATCAAATTCAGTAGTAACTAATTCGGTTTTGCAGTTTGGTGATGGAAGTTCGTTACCATCTCGGCTGCTGAAATAATAAATATTAGGTGAGTTCTCCAGCTTAGGTAAATAGGAGTAACCATTCACTAAAGAGGGAGAGGCCGTGTAATTACGATCGGTCGCTTTAAAAGCGTTACGGTCATATATATCAGCAAATACTGTTAAGTTACTTTCGCCTATTTTTGTACCATAAACTAAGTTTAATTGTTTTTTACTTTCGTCATGCTGATCAAAGCTATCGGCAAACGAAGTATTGATTTCAGCGCCTTCAAAATCATCTTTTAAAATATAGTTAATAACACCTGCTACCGCATCGGCACCATAAACGGCTGATGCGCCTGTAGCTAAAATATCAATGCGTTCAATGGCAGCGAGTGGAATAGAGTTTACATCTACAGTTACTCGTACTGGCCTGCTGGCAGTGTGATTGATATTAAAAATAATGATTTTACCTTAAGTCAGCGCAGTATTAGCCAAGCATTGCCAGCAATTAAAATACCGCCTTTACCGATTCAGCGTTTCGGCAGTATTTTAACGGATGCCAAATTGCGCTCTTTAACGCAAGCCATGTGCTTGAGCCAAGAACAAACCGCTGTTGGTCAGCAAGATGCGTTTATTATTAGTCTATCAACTAAGCCTGAGTCGGTTTATCACCGTATTAGTGCTGAGCAGTATGGCTGTGCAGTGAGTAATTTAGAAACTTCAGTGAGTACCTTTTAATTTAATTAAACACGCTGCTTAGTTGATTTTAGATTAAGCGGCCATACTATATTTAAAGCGTGTTATTAAATCACAACAAAAGGAAGGTTCATGAGTAAAGTAGCGGTTATTTATTTTTCTGGATATGGCCATACCAAAAAAGTGGCGGAATTTGTGGCTGATGGAGCAAACGCTCAGCTTATTGCAATCGATGAAAATGGTGATATTAAAGACACCGATTGGGATGCATTAAACAATGCAGACGCCATTATTTTTGGTGCACCTACCTATATGGGCTCATACCCTTGGCAGTTTAAAAAGTTTGTTGATGCCACCTCTAAAGTTTGGTTTACCATGGGTTGGAAAGATAAAGTGTTTGGCGGTTTTACTAATAGCGGCAGCCTAAATGGCGACAAACAAGTCACCCTAATTAGTATGCAAACGTTAGCTTCACAGCATGGTGGAATTTGGGTAAGCCTAGGGTTACCACCCGCCAATAAATTGGAATCAACCCGTCAAGACATCAATAACTTAGGCGGTTCGGTTGGCGTATTAGTACAATCACCTACTGATGCTGACGAAACGGCTATTCCATCAGGCGATTTAGAAACGGCTCGTTTATACGGTGAGCGCGTTGCTGAAATAGCAAAACGATTAAAGTAAAAATGACCTAAATTAAGTTTATTTAATCCGTAAAGCCACACTTAATTAGTGTGGCTTTTTAGTTTGATAGCCCCAGTTCTTGCCTATGCTCAAGTTGATATAAGCTTGAATGTTCACGTTTATGAACTTCAAATAAATACGCTCTCAGTTGCTCTTTACCATGGTGAATATGCTTTATTTTAGCTGCTATGCCACACTCACTGTGCCTAACGGGTTCTATGTCTAATGATATAGCCGCTTCATTGGGTAAAATAAATTGCATATTTTGTAACTCATCAAGCTCACTGTTTATTGATGTGGATTTTAAAAATATTCCTGTGCTTGAGATAGATTCAATGCAAAAACCTTGGCTTTGAATATTTAATTCACTTAATCGCCAGCTACGTTGAGTGCCTTTAGTATCAATCACTTCTGGGGCTGCTAACACAGTACTGAAATGGCCTAATTCATCAGTTTTAAATTGAAGTGGAAACCACAGTTGGTAATGAGCTACTTCTGCTAATAGGGTTAATTTAGCCTGACCAAGTAAATGCGCAATACCCTCTGGTATTGATGTTTGTACTGTTAGTTTTGTTTCATTAATTAACCTGAGCTTCGGATAAGAAATTACTAATTTAAAGGAACTAAATGCTCGTTCCATGATCCGATCATTCGACCAAGAGTGATTAGAACAAAAAGGAACGAGCATGAACAAGTTAGTTGAAACGTACTGTGATGTCGATGATTTTTCAAAGTTATTTTTCCCAAGCTGGCAGCGTATATTGCTCGAAAA
>Ga0207889_1000127_pt1 | contig 40087 bp, 49 predicted proteins | sample LinPmetageLP47_FD_184058 | JGI IMG/M metagenome (GOLD analysis project Ga0207889, IMG submission 184058) | Marine viral communities from the Pacific Ocean - LP-47 (SPAdes) | ecosystem: Environmental > Aquatic > Marine > Oceanic | place: Pacific Ocean | collected 2011-06-12 | reverse complement strand
GTTCTGAACGCTGATATCCGGGCGGCAGCTCATGGCGCAGCATCTTCGCGATCGTCTTACGATCCTTATTGAAATAACGCGCCGCTTCTCGAGCTGACATACCGTCCTTCAAACAGGCACGGCGCACACGATTATAAATATCCACAGAATACATCTCCCGCCCTCCGACTAAACGAAGGACACAAACTGGCGGAATTTTACTCCGCTACAACTGCGATGCGCAGCCGCTTCCGTGGCCCATTATTGCTCCGCGTTTTACACAGTCGGTAGACCTGGAAGCAATGTCCGCCCTCAAGGCCGCAGACCCCGAAGCTTATCTCGAAGAGCTGAAGGAGAAGGACCGTGACATCTGGCTGACGGAGCTGGAGGAGATCGATCCGGAGCGACACGCCGTCGCCCTGGAGGAAGAGCGGGTTCGCATTGCCGCCGAAGAGGCCCGCCGCGCTGAAGAGGAGGCCGAGCGGGCCGCTCAAAAGGCGATCGATGACGCCAAGCAGGCTGAGATCGTCCGGAATGCGGAGCTAAAGGAAGCCGAGCGCCAGGCCGCGACGCGTGACGAGGATATCCAAAACTATCTCAATATGATGGCGCGCGAGATGGCTGACCTGAAGTCATTCGACGTTTCGGAATTCATATCCGATGTCGAGGAGGTCAATAAGGCGGCCCTGCTGCTCAATGTCTGGACGATGCTCTACGAGGAAGGAAAGCAGTACGAAGATGAACCAGCGGTGAAATCAAAGCACGATGACTACCGCCGCCAGATCGTTTCAACCCAGCAGCGCATGCTGCCCGCGCTGCGTGATGCCTACGGTCCGGCGATGCGCCGGCTGCTTTGGGAGGCGGATGGGTCGGCGCGCACGATTGGTAAGGGGTACCGGACAATTGAGTTTGTATCCGCGAGCTTTGCGAGGAACATGAACATCAAGACGACCCACCAAGAGATCTCGGATATGCTGAAAATGCTGCGTTTTACCCGGGCCCAGTACAAGTGGTTCAAGCAGGCAACGGAATACAGTTACTACGATATGGAGGCTCCATCAGATCAGACGCTTGCCATCTGGGAAAGCAACGGCCGGTACCGGACTGTAAAATAATACAGAAACGATTAGAGGCCGAATTCTTCCTCGTTCTGCTGCGTTTGCTCCACGGGCTCATCAAATATCGGGCCAACTCGTTTCGCGCGTCGTTTCCGAGATCACGACCCGGGCGCTGCAGGGCAACACCAAACTTGCGGACCTCGCCGTCCTGAGTTCGGGTATAGGGCCCACACAAAACGTAGGGTATTTTCCATTTACTTTAACTCGGGAAATCTTCAAAATATCTTGCACTTGAATACGCCCTTTAAAGATGCTGGCTCACCGGAAAACAGAAAAGAAGATTTATGGCTGATCGAGAATATATAAATGTTATGGGTGTCTCGGTCGCGCAGGACAGTATGAGCTCAATTGAAGTGATAACTGCAAAATTCACGTATGTATTACTTCTGCTGTTCAAGATAATTTGGGGACTTTCCGCGATATTTTTTGTTGTGCAATATTTCGACGTAGGTTTCCTCAGGATACTCTCGGCAGGTGAGCCAAGCCCCTTCATTCTGTTTCTCTCTTTGTTTTTCTCGATAATGTATCTTTGGGCCGACGCATCTATTCGTGACAATAAATATGCCGTTCGAGTAACGCTGGATTCGGGCAGGGCATTGACCTCCCGCCAGCTCAGCTTGGATCTTGCCCTTTCATACAAGAATAAACTTCAGAAGACCTTCGAACTCGGCGAGACAGGCACTAAATTCGAGCATGAAGGAACCGTTTACCATTCAAATGACATCATCATGGTTAGGACTTACGAGAGTATCCCTGAGAGATGTTTTTTAGAGACGCTGGTCTATGGTGTTGCATTCTCAATTGTGCTCTTCATGTTGGTCCAAGATGGAATGAGCGCGTCGGCGCTATTGTTTATTCCCATATTTTTTGTTCCGGCTGCATGGGCGGCAATCAATACCCTGAACGGCGATAACCAGCTGGAGGTTATATCTTCTTCTGGTAAGGGCATGGTGACCTCAAAAGTCAGCCGCATATCTAAAGATAGTGCAAATATCAGAGATTTTATCTATTCCAGCGTAGCAGTACGTTCTTAGGGCTCATCAGGCTCAGGCGGTTTGACTTTGCTTTCCGCCTTGTTGGCAAACCCGCGGACCTCGCCTTCAAAGTGCAAGCGCCGGACCCCTGAGAGATCCGGATAGTCCTGCACAACCCCCTCAGGGTCTAGCCCCAGCGAGATATGCGCATTGAACTCCGGGAAGGCAAAATGCGCACCGGCCGTGACCAGCGCGCGGTGCCGCGCCTCGATCTCAGGGCAACGCATGGTCAGCACCAGGTGAGGGCCGAACCGGTCAAAGGCAAGATCCTGCGGCACGATCTCCAGGGGGTCTTCCATCGCTTGGAAGACATGCAAGTTCCAGTCGACCTCGCGCTTGGAATAGATCAGCGTCATATGCAGTTCGACTTCCCGCTCGAAGTCAAAACCCGACATCATATCGACAATCATGTCATTGTCGGCCGAGGCGAGGGGGCGTTTGATGTAGAGGGACTTCAATGTCATTGGGGTTCTCCGAGTTCGTTCGAGACATCTGCAGCTAATTTACGAGCTTCGCGGTCCCGGTGGGTGATCATTTCGGGCATCTCAAAGATACCGGCGGCCATGATCGGAAGAGCATCTGCTTTATTCAGATCATAGAGCACTTCATCGCCTTCTTGATCGAATGCCAAAAGAGTTTCAGGGTCGATCATGTAGCGAAAATGAGATCCGGCTGGCGCGAGGGCGCTGAAGGCGGAACTGCTTTGAGCGAGAGTGTCGAGAAAAGCACCCGCTCCGGATTTTGAGAAGCCGCCCGCCTCCAGGATCTCCATGAACTTGGCTCGCGGACCGCAAAGAAATTGTCCCTCATCGACAAGGCGCTTCAGGCCACGAACTTCGCCGCGATAGGCGATGACCCCGTCCGGGCCCGCCTCGACAGATACGGACTCGTCCTGGCGTAGCATCATTTGTGAGATGCCAATCTCATTCAATGGAAGGAGGTTCATCAGCATGCGTCCGGCTAAACTTTCATATTGGTCTCGCCGATTTAACTCATTGTCTTCCAAGGCCTTTGACCAGGCCTGCCAAGCCTTGATGGAGGTGTCATAGTCGATCTCGTCGCAATGGAAGCTCATCAATCCGTAGATCTCGACCGGATCTTGACTGGGATCACAGTCCTTATAGGCGATATACTTAGGGGGTGGCTCGAGGGTGCTCCCATCGCGCGCACAGAAGATTGCCTGGAGGCCATCCATTTTGATGTCGATGTGCGCACCGGTCACCCATGACTTCAAGCCCCAACCGGTGTAGGGATCCATGCCACGGCCCGCGAGAATGTTGGGCAGATTTTTCACAAGCGCCGCGTCGATCGGATCGAAGTTGTCGCTGAAGGTCACCTGGAAGAAATCCGGGACATCTTTTGCCGCGGCCCGGACGAAGAGACTGGCCAATGTGCGACAGTCCCAATCTTCACATTGGCCCCGGATCGCGCGGTTCCACACAGTCCTGAAGTCGGTGTCATGCCCCAGGTCATCGATCTCCTGGATCCGGCCTTGCGCACCCAGATCCCTGAGGAGGGGCTCGATAACCTCTTTCTGAATGGCCCGGTCATAGACCTCAAGATGGTTTGCACAGCCGCGGACGTTCTTGCCTGGTCGGTTCTCTTTGAGAATCTGCAGAAGCTTCTCTTCGATATCGGCTGCGTTGGGGGTCATGTCATCTCCGGCAAAAGTTCAGGCTCATCGAGAAAGTTAAGGCTTCCCGGCGAAAATGCCGCCGGTGTTCTCGTTGTGGTCATTACCTTTCGGTGCTGGGTCACAACGCCGATGGTCATATTTTCCGCGCCACCCATTACACATCCAGCATTTGGCAAAGCTGAGCGGCGCGCCGGACTTCAAGTGAAAGCCGGATCCGTGGCAGGCGCCGCAGCGCTCTGTTACCATGCGTCCATCGGGGTAAACTAAGGGCATTCTACTTCCAGCAATTCTGAGGTTCTGTTGAGAGTTAATCTGCAGCGCCATAGACAGCCCGGCAAACCGCTTCGCATTTGTCCAGATCGAGATAGTCGTTTTCGTTCCGCACACCTGTCTCCATATCGATCCAGTAGTTGCGTGCTTTGATGCGGCTGCAGGCATCGGCGACATTCAACGGGTTCAACCCGCCTGCATATCCGACGAGGTTTTCATCAGGAGCTTCAGGGTAGGCGTCCGGGCATGTGCCGCGTCCACCGCTTTGATCGAAAAGGTACTGCAGCCAGGAACCCGCCTCTCGCTTAGGAAAGGCATCACGGACCTGAACAATTACAGGCGTGAGTGTTTGCGCCGCGATATTCCCAAGCGCCTTCAGGTCGTATACATGGGAAAGGAGATTTACCTGCAGGCGATTATGGCCATAGGTCTCACTGGGAAAGACCCCGACGTTCGCATAATTCGCAAAATCCTTGCAGCAATGCAGAGCCGTGCGGAGTTGCTTTCCCGCATCTTGGATTACGGCGGCATCGGGATACCGGTTTTTACCGAGCTTGCCGCCGATAAGGCACCCCCATTCGACAGGCCAACGCATTGAAATCTCGCGGCACCGCTTGAAATCGGTACGGGCATCAATTCCGGTGAATGTGATGAATTGTGGAGGCATGACGATGTGATCCGTTCTCAAAAATGTTTTGCCGCAAAGCGGGGGCCTGAATTGGCCTCAATCATTAATTATGCGCATCTCTACTTTTCGCAATGGCAAAAAAACCCTATCTAAGGGGCTGAGGCGAAGCCGCGTCGACCACGCTGCTGGCAAGTAACAAGGAATAGACATGGTAAATGATCGATATCTGGTAGCACGTGGTGGACGCGCGAAAGAGGTAATGGAGAAGTGGCGTCAGGACTACCTATCTTCTCATAGACGTCTTGTCGGCTACATGGATGAGATTGGCGCCATTGGTTGCTTCCTGGAGACGTTCGAAAAGCCCTATGCCTTCAAGTTCCCCGGCGATGTGGCTCCGGAGGGTTGGACGAAGCCCGGCGTGCAGGGCGCGAGCCGCCCGAAGAAGACCAATACGGAAGATAGTCAGCGGCTCGAAAATCTCTCTTGGTGTGAGCCGCTTGAAATCATCGTGCCGCGCGAGCTGGGCTTGCCGGAAATGGTCAATGTAAACCGCGCGGGCGGGCAGGGGGCTGGCGAGAATTACTATGTGTTGCGGAGCGGTAATCAGAAGGCCTTCACGGCACTCTGGACAGAGAATGCCGATGGAACCCTTGGCGACATGATCCTCGTTACCCCGGAGTATGCCCGTCGCAAGGCAGAGTTTGAACGCCAGAGTGACGTTATCGTCACCTGGCGGCCGGAAGGGACTGATCCGGGTATCGAGCTTGGTTTTGAAGAAGTTTCGAAAGCCGAGGTCGATCTGATGTTCTCTCGGGTAAAGGCTGCTCGAAATGACGCCGAGAGTGACCCATATCGCCGGAGCGACCTGGTAGAGTTCTATGGTTTCCGCGCAGGCGATCGTGGCACATTTGAGACCGAGGCGCCGGTAAAACTCAAAGAGCGAGCCGCACCGCTCCTTGCGGCTGGTCATGGCTTCGTTTTGTGGGACCCTGAAGATGATGAAGAGGGACTTCTACTCATCGGAGACAGCGAAGAGGAGCTCCGCGCCCAGTTCGAGGCTCATGCCCAGGTACATTTCGATCCACCGAAGCCTGCAGAGGAAACGGTGCCAGGCTTCTCTTGCCCGTGAGCACCGAACCCAGCCCTTATCTGGAACGCGTTGCGCGTGGCTCGGAGGTCGTGGACACCACAGCTGTGCCGAACCTGGCGGAGTTCATTGATCCTCAGCTCTTCTACCCCCCTGAGGCGCCCTACGTCGTGGAGACGATGCTGCCGATCGTGGCGCTCTATGGTCCTGAAGACATGGATGAAGCGTATCTTGTCTCCGCTGGATGCTCTCTCGAAGAGGAAAGGGCGCGCTTTGAGCGTATCCGGCAGTGGATGCAGGAGATCGGCCCAGAGGCGGCTCTCCGGACCGCTCCGATCATAGCTGCAGTCGATGATGGTCCAACCTTGGTGTCGGCGGATGGCTGGCACAGATGCCTTGTGGCTCAGCGTGATTTCGGTCTCGAGGAGGTTCCGGCCGTTATTGTCTGCCCGGGCAATACGATCAACCAGGTCTGGCATCTTTTTCCTGAGCGTTCGATGGAACCCGGATCAGTATGAAGCTTCGCTGACCTGTTACCGTTGGTCCTTATCAAATCTCTCAGAGTATCTTTTATCTTATCCGGGTTTCAGAGCTTTCAATTTTCAGACAGGCGACACCATTATAGGAGTACGTAATTCGCAAGTGGCACCAGGAGATCCGTGATGACAGGCACCATCCCCAATCAGGACAACGTGACAAAGATCGTCGACGATCATGCCCTGGACGGCGATACGCCCAAGGAGCTCTTCAAGCAGGTCCACAGCTGTCTTGTCGAACTTGACCGGGATGTGCTTATCAACTTCGACACCGGTTATCACGGGGTGGCAATCGACGCGACGTTCCCAGGTGAGGGAGCGGATCTACCAAGGCCCTTGTTTAATGCAATCCACAAGCTCACATCGCCGCTGCTCGGCTGCGAAATCGAAGACTGGTATGATCAAAAACAGACCTCGGGACGGTTGATGATAGGTCGCAGTGATGGGGTATTCCTCGACTGCGAGGACATTGACGGTGACTGGGATTACCAGCGTTTTATTGATCTCGATGCATTGGTCGACATTCAGTTCCCAGAGCCTAAAGCCGACGCCGAGCTATCGCTGGTTCCAGAATAATTCAACCACACCACCAGGAATCGTAAGCCCGGTATAAATACCCATAAGGAAACATAATGGATTTTCGCAAGGTCATCTCACCCAAATCTCAGGCAGCTTCCGCGCGCCGGCGTGCAGCTGTCATGGCATTTCAAAATGACACGCCTGAAGGTCAGGCGGCGACGCTACTGAATGCTGTACGCAGCCTGCGCGAGAGCGGCGCATTCTCCGACGATCCGCGCTACAGCTATGACGAGTGGGCGCTTTTCCGGGTCGTACCCGAGCTGGCCATGAAGCTTGATCCCGACATTGAACTTCAAGACGTCGAGAACCCGGGTGAAGACGAGCGCGTAGATCAAGTCACCTGGCTGCGCGGTGCGCCGGCGGAACGTCTCGAAAGCTCTGTGAAATCCATCATGGCAAACGCGTCCTTTTCACGGATTCGAGAAAGCGGCGACGATTTGAACGAACTCGCGGATGCCATGTTCGGGTACAACACCTGTTACTTTTCGGTCGCAGCGGACACGGTCTTCCCGGGCAGCGCACCGTCGCGCGAAGATCTCGACACCCGTGATCCTTTGCCGGGACAATATGTGCTTTGCTGCCATAAGAGTGGCTATGAGCGGGTCATGAGCTACAGCGAAGACGCTGCCGAGATTGACAAGGTCTACGACGCCCTTGTGCGCATCACGTCCGGTGAAGAGCCCCGCGACGAGGATGCCTGGGTCAAGGAAAAGCTTTCCTGGTACCCGATGCTGAAGCAGGACGGGAAGAACGGACGCGAGCGCCTCTCCTCGATCGAGGTTCAAGAGGCCTCTGGCACAGTCCTTCGCAAGCACTCCTTTGAGCGCGAAGTTGATGAGACACCTCAGATGGCTTAATGCCACCCCCGAATACAGACAAGGTCCACAACAATGGCCAAGGAAATCTACATCATCGCTGAAGCCAAGGTGGCGCGCGATGCGGCCAAAAAGGACCTGAACGTAGAAGAGAGCCCGGCGCCCTGATTTACTGAACGGTAATGGGTTTCCCAAGCGCAAATTTGGCGAGGGCGGGATAGCGCGAGAAAACGCCCTGTTCAGCATTGGCAACTTTGGCCAGGCGTGTGCGGGCGTCGACTACCGATCTGTGATCCCTGGGGTTCAACTTGCGGAATATCTCGAGGACCGGCATGGCCACTTCGACAGTCGTAGCGAGTGTCCCGCGCTCGCTGAACTCGTTGTTGAATGCGCCTTTGCCGATATCGTCGACGAGGGCGAAGGCCTCCCGGCAAACCTCTGGATAATCCATCATTAATCTGTACCTCTGCTTTGAATGAGTGGAAACTGGCACAGGGAGGGTTATAGGCCAAGCAATGATCGAGCTCTCGACCAGGTGATTACGATCAGCCTGTCATGGATGTCTCTTCTGCGCGACATCCATAACAAGCTAGATCGATGAGGATAGACGATGATGACGAAGCCAGATTTTTCAAAGGACACCGGCCCAGGAACACCGGGCGTGAACAACGAGCATACACCCGGCACCTACTATATGAGCTGTCAGGTTGAGGATACCGGCTGCGGGATTTGCCGGACGAATGTGGGTTACTGGGAGCATGATGGCACCCAGCTTTACGGAACCGAGGGGCAGCAACGATCCTATATTTGGACACTGTCCCCTCAAGATATCCCTGCAAAATGCACCATCTGTGACGAATGTCTTGAGCCATTTATCGCACGTGGTGATCTAGAGCTGTTCACGGATGGAAACAGCAAAGTCCAAGACCTTAGCAACATCGCAAAGAAGGCGGTCTTCACGTCAGGTGCGCGGACCATCATCAATATTTTCGCTGAGGTTAATCCGATGCCCGATACGCCCAGCGACTTTATTCTGCCGCTCACAGCTGAAGAGATTAATCAGATCATGACTTTTGCAAATGAAACCCAGGGGATGGAGACCGTGCTGCACGCGGGCAGTCACTACGCCATGGCAGCTTTGGCCTTTGGAAAGGTACTGGGGGACCCGTCCTTCGAGGCTGCGGCAGACTATTATGTTGATGTGTGGATTCCCGCGCAAGAGCCGGATGTGAACGACCTGGAAAGCTACACCGAAGAAGAACTTTTACGTCTGTTGCTCGAAGCGACTAATGGCGGGGATCAGCCTCCGACACTATAAGAAAGCGGCCGGGTAGGGCCCGGCCATCATAATTACATCGCCAGTTCCATCTCGTCTTCTTGGATCTTGGTCAGTTCGATGCCAGGCTCGATCGTGTTCGCCGTGATCATCTCGAGCGGGCCATTCGCAATCTCGACATGGATATTGCTCATTGGGGAAAACGACCCCAAAAGCTCAAAAGGACGGCCTTTTGGCATCCCCCTGGTCCGTATGTCTGAAGCGAAGCTCTACCTTCATGTGTCTACGTTTCCTTTGGAGGTAACTTTATGGTTGGCTCTTGGAAATAACCGAACCAAACCAATCATATGTCAAATTTCGTGCAATTGACATTCCCTAATGATCGCAACACGATCCATGGAGGGAGGCGAAGTTCATTTTTGAAACAATGCACACTATTCGCGCTTCATTGGGAAAATTTATAAAGGTAGAATACGTGGCCACACCAAATTCCGCAGCACCAAAGCTTAGATCAAAACCACGACAGAGATCTTCTTCAGGCTGGAAGTCAGCTGGATCGCTTCTTGGCATCCTTTCCCTTTTTTGCATCCTGGCTCTCGTGATGACTGTGGCCAGCCACTTGTTTGGTCAAAATTACCTGCAAGGGGATGAGTTCACCGGTGATAAGGCACGTTGGGGATCGGTATCCGACTGGTTTTCGGGCGTGGTCGGTGTATCTATCGGTCTTGCTGGTTCCGCGATCGCAATCTGGCTTGCCTATCGTGTCGAAAAGCTGACCGTTGCTCAAAACCAGATGGCAAATGTTCAAGCCTGGCGGGAAACCTACATCGATTCAGGTGACATCGCTGCGCGCGCCGAACTGGCGTCGCGGGTATACAATCTTGTTCAGAAAATGTATTCTAATTTGGTTGAAATTAAAAAGATCGATATAGATCTCAGCCGTGCTACTGACAAACTTGATGATCAATCTCAGGTCCCCTGTGAGGAGGCATCTCGCCTCCGCCAAAAAGCCATTAAAGAAGCGGAATTGAAGTCGAAACCTCACAGCGAAGAGGTCTTTGATGCTCTGTCTGAACTGGTCTCTATGCTGTCGATATTGCGACGCAAAGATCTGACCGCAGAGGTGGTTTTGGGAATGGCAGCCACTGAGGTCGAAAAGTTTGCGAAGGAATGCATGGGCCCCAAATTAGTCGGTGAGGATCATACACACCAGCTTGCTGAGCGTATTACCGATAAGGGTAATTCAAATGTGCATGTCGCTGACGCCGTAAAGCTCATGCTGCGCTACACCAGTCCCACTCCCATAAAGCTCGCCACCGCAACCCACAAACTTCACGAATACTACCCTGATGATGTTGCGGAGTTCTTCTGGGAGCAGAATGCAACAACCGTCGGAAAAGCCCTGAAACCCTTTGAGAACTACCTGCCTCTTGCTCGCTCCGATAAAGATATCGGGGGGCGGCCGATCTCATGGGTACGGGCCTACTGTGATTTCGTGATGGATGAAGTCAATCCGTACCGATATGCGCGGGAGGCCATCTTCAATGATCTGCAGATCGGAGATGTAAGCCCACGACAGGAAAAGCGGCTGGAGCTCCTTTCGAACCTGGCGATTAGCAAGGTGCTGGATTCGAACCCCTATATCCGAGATATTTTCCCGTCCTCTGGGTACGAACAGAAGGTCAAGGCGATTAAGGTTAAGGATCCTGTTGAGCGCCCTGTTGACCCTGATGAGGTTCCCATTAGTCCGAAAGTGAAGCTACAAAGAAACCGTAATTCTTTGCAGTGAAGACCTTTTGACTAACCGCAACTGTGATGAATCTTCGATACTGGATGTTATGGATGCTTGTATGGTTCGACATGCATGAAAAGCCAGATCGAAGAGGGTAGATAATTAATAATATGCCAGATTTTTCCAAAGACACCTGGGTCGGGCATACCGAACGTGGACAACAATCACTTTCCGAGAAAGAGCTATCGCAACCATCAAGTCAAGGATGTCGACTGCGGCCAGAGAAGACCCTCCTGTGCAATTTGATGGAGGCCACCATAAACAGTGCGGAAGCATTAGAACCGGAATAAGGCCGAGATAAACCAAGCATAGTCCTGAGAGTTGGATGATCTTTCAGCGCAGTCGCACCCACCCATAACGCTCAACCCGAACGGGACGGTCGGGGGTCCGGCATCCACCTGATCCGAACCCCCCTCCACTCAACATATTGGTTGCGGATATTTATTAGACCTCGCGGGCGCAAAGTTTTGCAGCAAAGTCTCCAAGACCCAGTGACCACGTCCTGTCTGAGTAGCTATATCCTGTACCGTTCGTCCACTTTCCATCCTTGCGTATGATCGTCTTGCTGCCCCAAGAGCAATCGATGACGTGACTGGGATTTCCGGAAATCAATCCATTCGATCGAACTGCGCGTAGTGCCGTATCGTTCGTTGACGTGTTCGATGAACCAGTCTTCGGTACCGGAGCATTCGGAGGAGTAGAAGATCCAGAGTTTGATGAAGAATTGACTGTCGAGGATGATCTGGATGAGTTGCCACCCCGGCTATTGTTGTTACCAAAACAACCAGCTCCAACAACTCCACCTAATGAACATCCAATCAGACCAACACCGAGCGCCGCGCCCGCAGCGAGGGCCTCACCAGAAACCTGTGTTTTCTCCGAAACATCCGTGCCATCTGGCGCGATGAAACTTTTTCCGATCCATTGCTCTGCCCCGTAGCGACCTTTAGGAAGAATTTCCTTCACAAGTAGCCAATCGTTTTCTTCGTCGAGGACGACAACTCGGGCACCACGTCTGATTGTACCTGCAGAGGGCGAATCCGATGTCGCGCGCTTTCTTGTCAGCATTTTCGCCCCGCGAAATTTAACTATACCGATACGCTGTTGTTGCCTCGAAGCGGGCGAAGTTTGTTGAAGGTGATTAGAGGTGTACTGAGAGTTTTGGTTGATAGATTTTCCAGGATTATCACCTCGTTGAACGGTGCCGTTTGGACTGGAGCAGCCAGACAACACAACGCAGGTGATCGAGAAAAAGGCGACGGAATTCTTAAATTTCAGTAGGTTCATATATAAAAAAGATGCCTGTATTAGTTCATTAAATATAACATAAAAGCAGGCAATATATTGAGGCAAACCTCAGTATGTTGCCTGTAATCACAACGAGTTCAGGGCCTTTCGCGGTCGCACTGAACGCAAAAATTACGGTCGTCCGGAAGGTTATTTCCGCACTTACACCGCCATGAGCGAACCCCATGGCCCACATGTTTAATCCATCTCATTGAATTTCCTCCTTGTTTTGCGATAAAGCTTTAGTCGCCTTAGAAAACTAAGGGGGAAGCATGCCAACCGTCAATAAATTTGAATTTGGCAGCACAGATTATGTAATATCCTCACCCTGTTTGACCAAAGATCGAAACATAGGCCCCGACAGTGATCCCGGGGCCTTTCACGATTACGAAGGTTCGTCGTCGAACTCGTCATCCTCGAGATCGGCCTGAGCATTGTGCCAGTCGACCAAGGCGAGGTTCGGATCCTTAGCAAGACCAGCGAGATACGACCCCTCCAGTGGCGTCATGTCCGGCTTGCTGCGCTCCATGACCATCGAACGCTCCCAGCCATTGCCGTCGTAAATCCCACGCAGGTAGCAATCAGCCTCCTCTTGCGTGTTGAAATCGAGAACCTTCACCTCGCCAAAGGCATCGTCTCGGATGGGTTCGTTGCTGTCGATCGCTGAGGTAAATTCACCGCCAAAGACCATAACGATCTGTTGTTTCTTTGCGGCCGCCGGCGGAGCCTTGGTGGCACCCTCGGCCGACTTCAGTGTGGCCATGAGCGCAGCCTGATTTTCAAAGCCAAGAACTTCAGCAATCAGGTCGATGCGCTGAAGATGGGAAAGCTTAGCGTTGTCAGTGTTGCCCATGAGTTTGGACAGGGCAGAAATGTGCGAACGCTTGATATCGATATCCATAATGATGCTCCTAAGCGACCGTCATATCGAGTTGACCCAATTACCCGTATCGATCGCTGGAAGATCAGAAAGGATACGCATTGCATGAAGCGGTTTGGCACATAGGGGGCCGCCAGGTTCGCTCCGACCGTATAAAGTATCTATGCAGGAAATCATGATTCGTAAAGGTTTTCGCAATCTACAATGCAGGTGACTGGTCATCCTCTCTGTGGGCCATATCGGCTAGACGATCATAGGCTGCCTCGATCTCTTCGATCGGCGTCTCCATCGTCATTCCATGGTGCCGCGGCCGGACGCCGTAGGTCTCCTTGTAGTGATCAGAATAGGACTGCAGCAGCCGGTACTTTTCAAGCTCTTCCGGGGTAGTGACACCATATTGGGCCCAATGCTCGGGGTCTTCGACGAGAAGGGACATGAAGCAGCCGTCGATCGGGTTCTCTGCGAGCCAGCGCGCCGGGGCGTTGCCCAGGCGGACATATTCTTCGATGGAACTGCACAAGCGCCAATCAACATGGACGTCGGCCGCCATCATGGAGTTGGTTCGGCTCATCTCTTCACGCACCAGGCGCTCCGCCTCTGTAGCATCGTCGGTCTCGATGACGCGCGAGGGGCGCAGAACGCCATCCTCGTCAAAGCCATTTTCGAAGTAGTTTACCTTATGGGCCATGATGTAACTCCTGATCTCAATCAGGGATGACTATGGGGGCAGGGCACGAAAGAACGCAGTCCTGCTTTATTTTGAAAGGTATGTATTAAAGCTGTGCCAGACCCACCCGCTTCTCCAGAACGGGATTCCGGGTGAAATATTCTTCACGACCGTGGACCCCTTTACCAACGATCCGGAAGAACTGGCGCGGCCCAGCCTGCGCCTGCGCGATTGGCTCATGGGGCGTGAAAATCCCGATTTCCACCACTTCACTGGCCGCCATCATCCGCCCTGATGTCCGCGGGAACTCCGCCGCGCGCGCCGAGAGGTCGCCGTCCGGAGTGGTGTCTTCGACATCAAGGTCCCAGATCATGCAGGTGTCCGGAATTGAGTTGGCGATCAGCACACGCGTGTCGCGCTCCAGCTCGACAAAGCCGGGCCCGTCGCCCCAGGTGGGAGAGCTTGGCCCCCAGGTCAGAAGGCTTTCGCGCAGGCAGGCTTCCGTATGGATGGTGCGATCCCCGGCGCCGTAGCCACGCTGCGATGCGCCGGCGGCTACCATGCTCTCGTCGATGGTGATGAGACCCAACTCACCCTCCTGGCCGGGCAGGGTGAAGCGTTCCACCACATCACCGTAGCCCGCATAGGCTTCAGGAAGGCTCTCGGCGCGGCCCTGGATGAAGGGCATCATGTAGCAACGCGCGCCGGTATAGGCGGGGAAGTCCATTTGGCCGGCGTTCTTATAGGTCATGTCAGGTCCTTTGAGCGATAATCGAGGACAATATAGCACGTTGCGAAAAACACGCAAACAGTCCGCATTCTTCATTGCTTACCAGATGCCAGCGCGGAGAGGCTTCCCACGGCCGCGGCGGACGACAGAGCCTCTTTACCCCCGCCGATCTGCAGCATCACTTCGCCGCGCTCCACTTCCCGCTTGCCAATCACCATCTGCACCGGGATCAGCTGGTCGCGGACCATGACGATCCGGCGGCCGAGCCCTTCGGACTGATCAAAAAGGGCAGGGCGCAGCCCCGCGGCGCGCAGCTGATCCATGACCGCAACTGCGGCATCGCGCTGATCGTCGCCGATCGGCAGCACCGCCACCTGCACCGGTGCCAACCAAAGGGGCAGGCGGCCTTCGCAATGCTCCAAAAGAATGCCGATAAAGCGGCCCAGGGATCCCAGCACCGCGTGGTGCAGCATGACCGGCACATGTTTGGCCCCGTCCTTGCCGACGTAGGCGGCATCGAGGCGCCCCGGCAGGACCATATCGAGCTGGATGGTGCCGCACTGCCAGGAGCGGCCTTTCTTGTCGCGCAGCGCGAATTCCAGCTTCGGCCCATAAAAGGCACCTTCGCCGAGCTGCAGCTTCGGGTCGAGCCCGCAGGAGAGGGCTGCCTCAAGCAGTTCCTGCTCAGCGTGATCCCAATCCGCATCATTGCCGGCACGCTTTTCCGGGCGCAGGGACAGCGCCACCTCGAACTCTGCAAAGCCAAGGGCAGCATAGACTTCCTTCAGCAGTTCAACGAAACGCGCCACCTCCCCGCGGACTTGATCGGGGTCGCAGATCACATGGGCATCGTCCTGCTCAAAGGCCTTGGTGCGCATCAGCCCATGCATTGCGCCCGAGGCTTCATCACGGTGGCACTGGCCAAACTCGGCGATGCGCATCGGCAGATCACGCCAGGAACGCAGGTCGGAGTTGAAGATCTGCAGGTGGCACGGGCAGCTCATCGGTTTCAGCGCCATATCGCGGCCGCCTTCCTCGCGCGCCGGCACGGCGAACATGTTCTCGCCGAACTTCTCCCAGTGGCCGGAGGCTTCCCAAAGGGACTGGGGCAGCAGCTGTGGTGAGCGCACCTCGCCGTAGCCCAGGCTGCGCATGCGGCCGCGGATGTAGTCTTCGAGCTCGCGGTAGATCTGCCAGCCGGCAGAGTGCCAGTAGATCATGCCGGGGGCATCTTCCTCGATGTGATAGAGATCGAGGCGGCGCGCAAGCACGCGGTGGTCCAGCGGGTCCATGCCTTGCACTTGTGGAATATTCAGGTCTTGGGGGCTGTTCTCGTTCATTGTCTTGGTCCTTTTGAGGGGTATCAGATTGGACACGAGACAATAAAAAACCCCGCGTCATCGGCGGGGTTCAAAGTCTGGTATGTTGATCCGATCAACTCACACGACAACGCTCCGCCCAGGATGAGTGGTTGTTGTCGTCGTGGTGGAGGCGATCATGTTCATCATGAGGCCTATGTAAGTCAGAGATTGCATCGGGTCAACGATTTTTCGCATACTCACAACAGCGGTGCTGGGGTGAGGGCGGCAGCACATCTCTTGGGATGTGTGAGAGCCACTTGGTTGTTTGAATTTTCGCGCCCTCCGCGCAGAATTCCTTCAAGCATTAGGAGTTTCGCAATGAAAAACCCATTCCGCAGCAAGACCGCCCGCATCCGGGAGACGATGGCCGAGCTTGATGTCTGCCAAGGCCAAATTGAGGGCCTTCTCGATGTCAGCCAGCATATCGGCGTCGAAAAGGTCACTGGACTGATCGATGTCAAAACCCTGTCGGAAATCAAATCCGCAATTGAGTCCCAACATTCCTATCTCGGCATGCAAGACAGGCGCGGCATCTCTGAGATCTCAGATGAGTCCGAGGCTGGGGTTGATCGCCGCTTCGCGGCCCGAGACGAAATTGTCTCTGGAGTGAAAGAAGAGATTCAAAAGACCAGGGGAATTCGTGGGGTCTTCGGCCTGCACAAGAAGAACGCCGGACAGGACATCGCGGAGCGCGCCATCTTAACGATCGAGAAAGCCTGCGGATACACGGACATCAAATGCGCGCCGCTAAGTGTCAGTGATCCTTTTGGTCGGCCAAAGATCTCTGCAGAGCATACCCGACCTGACTACGACAGCCCGGCCTGGTGATCTGATATGACCGATAGACTCATCACCAAGGCCTTCTTCGACCCGATCTTCGAGCATGAGTATGGCTATGCTCGTACCTTCGGCGTCTACCTGCATCGCTGCGCGCGTGAGGAGCTTGTCGTGAACGCGATGCAGCGCGCCCGGGATGCAGGGAAACTCGGAACATTTGAGGGTCTTGAAGGGCGCCGTTTCGATGAAGCCAACGCTTGGAATGCCCTGGCAGATGGGCACGATCCGAAGGGCAAGATCGAGATGTATCTCACGTCAGCCATTTTGCTGGATAAGGTCGACACTATCGTTGGGGAGGCCTTCAGCAAGTTTTCCAATCGGAACGGCGAAGATATCCACGACAAGGAAGGCTTCCACAAGTCCCTCGCGGCCCTAGCCCTCAAAGTGGAGAAATGGCTCGAACATCCAAAGCAGTTCCAAAAAGACCATATGCTGCCTCGTGGCACGAGCTTTGGCGACTTCGATGATCGGGACATCAGCTACCTGGTTCGGCTCAACGGCTGGGACAGCATTGAACTGATGGAGAAGGGTCTGCGCGAAGACTGGCGTCCTGTCGAAACTCCGGCCGAAGAAACATGCGATGCAGACGACGATATGGAGCCCTAAGATGATGCAGCTTTCCATTAAATACTATTCGCCCGGCAAACGTACGCTGGATGACTTTGCAGACACGATCATCTGCAGGTCCACTTCGCGCGGCAGGGCGGTGCTGAATACCGGTTTTTACGAGGAAGTTTCAGACCCGGATTTTGCCCCCAGCGGATACGGTGCAGACTTCGAGACATCAGCAAAAAACTGCGGCACGAGGATCCGTGAAGCAGCTCTGGATGGGAACCGCTACGGATGCCTGAGAGGGTATGATCTGCATTACCGCCTCATGCGCCATTGGGACCGCAAGGAAAAATTCGTCGATCTGGGCCTGGACCCCAATGAGGTCATGAGGGGGTGCCACGACAGCTTTGGTCACTGGCCACTCGGCGGCAGCTGGCTGAATAACGTCAAGGGCGCGCGCCACGCTGAGTTCTTCTTCAAGCTGCTGGTGGCCACCGGCCAAAAGGGCATTGAAGAGGGCGTCTATGATCGTGCGAGCGTCATTGATGCCATCATGGTGGAGCTTGCGGATGAATTTCCGCAGATCGGCCAGTCGATCCATTATCCAGCCATCCCCCGGCCGCGGGCGGAGACAGAACTCCGGGACATCGTGCTCGAACGATTGCATGATATTTTTGAAGCACCCGACATCACACGCGATGAGGATACTGAGATGGCGGGGCCGTAAACTATCCCGCCCAGATTGCGTCGAATTCAGCTAGAAAGCGGCGGCAGATAAGGTGCCAACTCCGAAATGGGGAAGTTGTAGGCCCGATCTTCATCCTCCTCGCCTGTTGCACCGGCTTTCACATAGGCTGAAAATGCCTTGCGCAGTGCGGCCTTATCGCCCGCATCGACTGTGATCCCTTCAATGCTGTCAACCTCATAGGCGGGATGAAAGACACTACCGTCCTTCTCGAAGTCCGAGAACTCATCCGCATTGCGCCGAAGAACCGTGCCCCTCGCGATACCGCCGCGGATGGGCCAGTCAAATGAGAGGAGGTAAGCTGATCGGGCTGACTTGGCCATGCTCTCCCAATCCCAATACACCGAGAAGGTTGGGCCGTACATTTCCTGGGCCTGTTGATCTGCCGTGTCTAGAACTTCTAGTTCATCCGGGTCCGTCATCGTATTAAAGACCACCATTCTTACATTAAGAGCGTCCAGTTCTTCGGGCGCGCTACGCAGGACGTCGATCAGACCCCGATCGCCTTTGCGCGCAGCCACCATGGCATTGCCGCGCTGTCGGTTTGCCCAAATCGCAGCGGCTGCGATAAGGTCATCTTCTGTGATGGACTTCGATGCTTTCCAGTAGGACTTGAACAGATCTTTAATCTCACGCCGGGCTTTGCCATAGACGACATTTGCCTCTTTCCAATGCGCTGCACTGCCTTCCGCGCCGAGGCCATTGGCGGACATGTTTGACGACCCCACGAAGGACATGGCACCGATCACGCCGATTTTTGCGTGAAGATCATTGAGCTGGCGGACTTTGGCACCACGCTCCTGAAGTTTGCGGATCTCTCTAGGGTTGGTGCCGCCACTCATGAGATTGCAAACAATGCGTACCTTTGATCCTGCTTTGATGCCAAGCGCGTCAGCTGCACCTGCGCCCCAGAATGCTACGGCCAGATGAGCTCGCCCTGCACGCGGTAGAGCATCCGCAAGGCGTTTGAGGAGTTCGGTTCCGTTGAGAAAATCGGGCATATAAGACCTTTCCGGCAAAGTTCTGAACGAGTGATGTTTGGGTGCATGGGAAGGCAGCACGCCACCACAGTAGCGTTAGATTTGCAGATTGCATCAACCATCTTCGCGTTTAGGCCCCTCCAAGGAGAGCACCGTGCCTGCTTTTCATAGCCGTCCATTATGATGGGTCGAAACATATCCGCAGAGGCCTATATGAAAGAAACCAATATCAATCCCTCCGACGCCGACGTTGCCGACGATGTGGGGCTCACCCCTGCGGCCGCTTTCCTAAAGGAGGCAGATGAGCTTTGGCCGGAGGTCAGCCAGTTTTACCGCTTTACCGTAGAGGGTCAGGAGGTTGGCGCATTCTGTCTCGATGATATCCAAGAGGATGATGAGGTCGGGGTCAGCCTGATTAAGGTGCGCAGCACATTGGCTGGTGCGGGCTATGGAACAATGATGTTGAACGCGCTTTGCGGGTTGGCCGACAAGCATGATGTGGCTTTACGCCTGGAGATACTGCCGACCGGTCGCCTCACAGAACAAGACCTTAAAGGCTGGTACGAACGCCGAGGTTTTGTACCGGGGACGAATTCCATCTTTGATGAAGGACCGGTGATGAGCCGATCGCCCCATGCACAGCCAGAAGATGCGCTGACAGCAAGTCTATAAGACCTTATGCAATGCGATACTGAGATCTGTTGCACCACAAAACAGGGAATATGCGCCACAATATGGCATGCGAAACAACTAAGACTGGGGCGTTTCCGGCACAGTTTCTGAAATTTTGTGCAAATGGGCTGTCATGCACGCCACGCGATCGCGATATCGGTGTTACGCAACTAAGGAGTATTCATGCGCACTACAATTATTTCCACCGCCATCGCCGTTCTCGCCCTGCCTGCCGTCGCGGGCTCGATCCAGGGAACATGGGCCTCCAACCCAGCCGATTGCGGCGCTGTTTATCCCGAAACCCAAGTTGAAATTTCTGGCAGCAAAATCTCTTTCATCGAGAGCAGCTGCAAACTGGAGAACCCGACAGATCTGCGCGACATGCCCGATGCCAAGCTTTACGATGTGGTTTGCAGCGGCGAAGGGGAGAGCTGGTCCGAGCGCGCGCTCATCGGAATGAGTGGGGATGATCTTCTGATTTACAGCCGTGGATTTGCGCGCACATACGAGAGCTGCTGATCTGACTGTGGGGGCGTTGCAGCCCCCACTTACCGCAAAGACTTGGGGCAGGGCATCAAAGCAGCATTGTGCAAACCTCTTATTTGGCGAAGCGGCAGCTTCCATCGGTTGCACAGACAAATGTTTTCGGAGTGATACTATACCCGAGGAAATCATTGTACCGGTAGCCACCCTTACCATCTGATGCAACGACGGTGACCTCACAGCTAGATGCACCGCAGGCCTCCATGCATCCTGAAGCAGAGCCGTCGAGCAAGAAATCCTTCACTCCATCTTTATTCAGGTCTGCTTCTTGTAGAAAACCGGGCTTACTGGCCATCGCAGCGGTTGAGGTGCCGCACATATTTGCTATTTCGGAAATTGCGTTTTCCACAGCTTGCGGACGGCCCGAGGCGACCAGGGTAGGGCGGATCTTATCGCGATCAGTCCGGTAAGACTGGAGAAGCAATCCCATGGTTGCTCTGCTGAACTCCCCGGTGATCTGACCCCCTTTTGATGTTTGAAAGTTTCGAATTGCGATCTGTGTTTGTGTGCCGAATATTCCGTCGGGAACCCCGGTGTCGAAGCCATAAAAATTGAGTGCTTCCTGCGCCTCTCGCCGGATCTCCCGGCTAAACATACTTCCTTTGGTATCAGCCTCTACGGGGGAAATGGTCATGAATAGAGAGACAATCAACGTGGATAAAACAAGTTGTATCATAATAAGCTCCATGAATATGTGACTTCGATGTTACTGAATTAAGGGCTCTTGGGAACCCCGTTAAACTTGTCGGGGGTGATCCAATTTGTGTCGCAACATGCGTCCAGGGACCCTCACAAGGCCTTCATGATCAATCGCAATGTACCATCTTTAGGCATTTAGGAGGCTTCGATGTATAGCATATTGAGAATTTTCGCATTGCTATATCGGCGCAGATTCCCTAAGATCTTCATATGACACAGAACATACCAATCTGCTCTACCAATTGGTGGCTGCCTCTCTAAGGCGGCCCGCATTCGACGCCGTAAAGAACGGCGTAAAACTGGCCTCTCACGCGAAGAATATGAAGGCCAAAGCGCAAGCGAAACAAAGCCCTGGGAGGGTTTGGGTATCAGTCGAGCATCTTACTATCGGAAGATAGAAAACGAGCTAACTCTGATGTGAGACAAGTATGGCTCTACATCTACGAAGTAGTTCTACTGCGTAACTAATATCTAGATCCGTACGCTCAAGAAGTGTTTAGGCCGTAGGCCGTAAAAAACATTTCTTGAGAGGATATGTTGTCATGCAGTTCTTCTGCATGTCATTTCGATGCACTGTAACTTGGACGGGCACTGCGCCTGCCCCGAGAGCGAGCTCGAAATCGATGTAAGTCCCTCCACTCTAATAGGTTAATGATCAGCGACCGTCCGGCTGAAATTGATGACAGGGCGGTGCCGGGGCATTCACTGCCCCGGCAGGGTATTGCACAGCAATGTCCCGAGAGGGGAGAGGGTGACCCTAATCTCAGCCTTGGTAGCTCGTCGATTGGTACTCTGGTGGAGAGCACCCCAAAAGCACTTGGCGTGGAATGCGCCCCCCTTCACAGTTTCAGTCCAGCGACGAGTGCCGTCGAATCCAATTAAAACCTCATGGCCCGCAATGGACTCCAACCGTAGCGGCCGATGTACACCCGCCGGAATCTCCCTTACAAAACTATCCTGTAGAAGGAGACGCAGATACGTGCCCGCGCTGAAAGTAGGCTTCACCCAGCGGTTACATCTCTTTGGTTTTCGCAGTATATATCAGATGTCCCCATGCCCCTAGGAAAGCTTTATGGAAATTAGGATCAACGATCTCTTTTACATCGACTTCGAGGCGTCCAGCCTGTCCAGGGAATCCTGGCCCATCGAGATCGGCATGGCCTGGATTGAAGGGCCTGGGGTTCAATTATGGTCCACTCTGATCCGTCCGGATGTATCGTGGGATCTCGACGATTGGTCGTTACGCTCGGCGGAGGTGCATAACATTCCCTATGATGAACTGATGGCAGCACCGCGGGCTGCAGATGTGGCCCGAGAGGTTCGGGCCCGTCTGCAAGGTAAAACCCCCGTCAGCGACAATACCGAATTTGAACAGCGCTGGATGAATAAGCTCTTGGGTCTCGTCGACACCCCCTCCCCTGAATTCCTGGATTACGACCTAATCGCGCACTCAGCTTGCCACGGCTTCCCGGAGGCGCTGGATCGCGTCTATGAGCGTCTGGAGCGGACCAAGACGCCGCACCGCGCCGGTAAGGACGCAGAGCGGCTCGCAAATGGCATTCTGCGCGGCCTTCAGGTAAAACGAGGGGCGCAGACCCTAGACGCGTCAGGACACGTCTAAGAGGCGCTCTCACCCTTCAACATGATATCCAAGACATCACCCAATTCCGCGGATCGGGCTACAGCTTCTTCATGAGCACGCTGCCGCGCAATTTCCATAGCTGCAGGATGTCGCGCGGGATCATAGTCCTCTGGATCGGAGCCCACGATCTGCACTTTCATTTCGAAGCATTCAGGGATCTGTCCATTGAGCTTGAACTGATTTTCGATGCGCTCATACATATCAACCGGCAGGTGATCTTTAAGCCCTTCGCAGTATCCAACAGCGGAATACCAAACCGGTTCAGCTTGGTACCCTCTGGGCCGGCAGATGTAGTAGAAATCCCACTCCGTCCAGCCGACGCCATGAAGGATAACCAGATCAGACCCGTAAACCAGGACCACCTGTCCGAAGTACGGTCGCATCTGATCAGCGAGCTTATCGAAGGTCAGGACGTTGTCCGTCAAGCCAGCATTCCCCGGACAATGCCAGATGCCTGCTTGCCATCATAGAGACCTGCACGCTCCTCTTTGAGCCCGGACATGACCTGCCCCATGTTTGCGCCGCCATCGATCTTTCCTTGAATAAAGACGCGCAGCTCATCTTCGGACATCTGCTGCGGCAGAAACTCTTCGAGAAGCGTCTTTTCAGCATGTGCTGCAGATGCAGCGTCCTCCATATTACGACCCTCATAGATGGAAATGTTCTCATCCACCTTCTTGATCGTCGACTTGATCTCGGCGATCACTTCAGCATCTGTCAGGTCGCGCGGCGGCTTTAGCGTTTTGGCACGGGTCTCCATTTCACCTTTGAGGGTGATCAGCGTGGAAGCCTGTGGCGATTTTGCCTTGCGAAGCTCAAGGCTGCGTTTTTGAATTTCAGAGAGTAGCGACATTAGAAAGAGCCTTTCCTTTTATTTTGTGAATATGGCGATCCGAGCGGGAATCGAACCCGCACTATCAACAGTTTAGAAGACTGCTGCTTGTCCAGTTAAGCTTCCGGACCGGAGGGAGGTTTGGCGTCTCGAGGTGGATTCGAACCACCGGCCCATTGCTTAGGAGGCATATACTCAAATAACCACCTGAGCTACCGAGACAATTTATCGTTGAGGTGAACATAGGCGCAATTTTTTGAGAGCGCCATACCTGTTGCGAAAAACATGTGGTGGGAGATGTCAGACTCGAACTGACGACCACGAGCGTTATGAGCGCTGAGCTCTACCAACTGAGCTAATCTCCCGTCAAAGGTAGACCTACGACCTTCTTTGCGAATAATCAATAGGATTGGATATAATATTTCCAACCTAGCCTGCAGTCACCTCACTTGCAGCCTGTATCTATCGCCGCCCCAACCAAGCATTGAATCGCGGACTTCGATCTCAACGAAAGTGATGTCATCGTTGAGACTGACCCCTGATAGCGCTCTGGTGCGCGTACCGCCCCCATCATGAGGTATATGTAACTCCCTGACACCGACTGCGTGCCCTGAGGGATCTAGAATGCGCCATGCGGTCACATAGTCCCCCCAGCCCTTGTCCTTATGCGAAATGGTAGCCGTAAAATCCCAAAGCCCATCAGTGCGTACGACACTGGCGCTGTTGATTACCGGTGTCTCAGCCGAGGCAGCCAGAGACGTGGATGCAACTAAAGCGATAGCAACGACCTGACAGATGCGCATATTATTCAAGCCCCGGCGTGGCGTTCATAAGCTCATCTAATTCAATAAGAATGCTGCGCATTTCTTCGAGAGGATGCTCATCAGTGTTCTCCGCGTCCTCCGGTGTTTCATCGCTAACAACCACCATAAGGTCATCCATGATACTCATCGGCTCGCCCACCGGGGTTTCCTCGATTTGGCCTTGACCAGACTGCCACTGCACCTGAATGCGACCGTTCATCTCTGGATAGCCATCGAAGATCTCCTTGAGTACCTGCGCAGGTACGCGATCCTCATGCACGATGCCGGCAAAGGTGGCATCTTGGCTGGCATCGATCATGTTGATTGCCCATCCGTCATGATTGCCCGGGATGCAGCGCTCTCCGCCCTGAACGGGGAAGACCTGAAGATGAGAGCCTTGAGGTTGAGATTGAGACATATCGATACCCTTAATGTTGCTTAAGAACATCATAATCTAACTGCGAGAAATACCAATCTTTATCCAACTGATCACCTGATCATGCCGGTTTTTTTTGGGCTTTATGTTGCGCTAGGATCAGATCGACCACCACAAGAGACCGCGGGTCGACGGTGGACTTACGCCCCGTATCGCCATGCTCTACTCGGACCCGCTTCGGGCTCATTGAAACGACATCCATAACCCCTTGATCAAATCCGGCATGGCTGTTGTGTGCGCTCCATAGAACCTTGGCACCCACACTGATTAACTGACCAAGGCAATCATAATGCATATTCGATTTCCCCACTTCCCGCCTCGCCCATCACCAGCTTTGTAGTGACGTCCAGATCCCATTTGAAACGGCTCTCCAGAATGGCCTGAACTTTAGAACAACGTTCCGCGCGCGTGCGCCGCACTGAGGCGTTAACCTTCTCGACCCGGACCCCCAGAATATCATAGAGCTTTATGGCTTCCTGAATATCAATCAAGGTCACAGGCCCCATATCAGGGCGTGCCCAGCGATACTGGCTCTTCTGCGCAATCGGGGTTTTATCCAGCACGTTGTAATAGGGTAAGAACGAGCCATCGTGATCGATGGGGTCAGTGAAAACCTCGGCGCTCTGCGCCAGCCACTCCGCGAAGGGGCGGTCTGTGTCGTTGCGCATGCGCTCTATCCAAGCTTCACTTGCGCCGCCGCCCGGTTTTGAAGTTGGGCGGAAATCAGACATATAGTTGTAAATCGATACCATACGCTCGAAGGGATCACGGACAAGACAAACGACCCGCCAATTCTCATAGCCAGCCGGAATGCCTGGACGTTCCATATGCCGATAAAGCGTAATCGCGTTTGGAAATGTCGCCTGCACCGCATCACGCAGCGCTGTAGAACCGGTCCGCGGGGGCTGGATAACGACAGTTTGAATTTCGGGCACAATCAGCATGGGTAATTCCGTTCTCGATAGCTATGCGAATAAGCAATATGTCACATATTAAAGGATGCAAGGTTTGTCCCTCCAGAATTTTGTATAGGGCCTGCCGATGTGCTGTTACGCCAAAGACCTGTCTTCCTTTCCCGGATCCCCACCCCTGCGGCACCAGGCAGATGATCCGGGAAGGACCCTGGTGCGTCTTTGCAGGCTCCCGAAGTGCGGGCGTGTCCGCCAGTTGCTTCGGAATTCGGGTACGATACCTCCGCAGGTTCAGCCTGGCGGGCTGACTGCCGCGGGATTAACGCCCCGGTGATGAAAAGGGGTCACTCTTTCAAGGATGGCTGCTCTTAAGCCTACCTGCCGGTGGTTCCCTATGTACGCTTCACCATAAAGCGCAGTTGATGCCATACCCATTCCCAAGCATCGTTGCGGCCACCAAAGCTTCCTTCAAGGTCCGCTCCCCTACTGTGTGCCGCACGAAGCAAAACACCCCTTATTTTAACGTCCCTAGCAGATAAGACGATCCCGAGGAGACAAGCGCCTCAGAATTCCATACACCGCCGGAAAGGTGGCGTATCATCGGGCGGTAAAGCCCTTCGTTTGATCGCCCCCTTGGCTTCCACCTCTCGACAGCACGAACTGTCTCGAAGCACCTTCACACCGGAAGGCGAAGCGGCCGCTTGACTTCAGCCGAGGGAGCTAGGGGCAGAGGCATCCCGAAGACCTTTCAGGAAAGTGTGCCGAGGGGAGCGTCCTCCCTGCCCTTTGATGTGTCAGGTTGCATCACAGCATCCTGACTGAAACTGAGTGCCAAGCTAACAATTGCCTGGCGCGGGAGGGTTACGGCTCCAACCGGGGCCATCGATATTCTTGCGAATAACAATGGTGTTCCCTGATGGCACGTGTAGCATTCTGAGGGAGCGTTCGGAACACAGAATGTCCGGTTATCCACATTACAAAGGTTGGGTATCACTTACATCTTCCCGGAAGACCTCGTTTCGAAATCTCTTTCGGAAAACATCACCGGGGTTACCGCCATTACCTCGATGCCCGGTGATGAAACTATCATAGGCGGCTATGGAAAAAATTATCCGACAGGTTGTGACGACGGCGAAGACAAGAAAATATGTGCCATACAAATCCGCGGTACCGAAAAACGGTTCTTGATAGACGCTGATGAAAGCTAGGCAGAGAGATATTAGGAAGACAACTTCCTGATTTGAGATGCGCCATCATAATGCAAAAACGCCCCGCAGATATAATCCGTGGGGCGTTTTTTTGTATTGGTGCCCTGACCAGGACTCGAACCTGGGGCCCTCAGTTTCGGAAACTGATGCTCTATCCACTGAGCTACCAAGGCGTAAGCGTTTACAATACGCAGGTCAGATTGATGGGAGCCCCCAAAAAACCAATCAGGCGATGCGCCCGCGGCTTTCCTCACGGTACCGCGCAATCATCTCATAGGTAATCTGGCGCATCTCCGATGCAGTCTCTACTGACCGGACGGCAACAGCGCGTGTCCAATTGGCAATGCGCGCCGTCAGATGGCCGCCCTCCTCAGAGATATTGAAGTCCAATGCGCCATCGAGGGTGCCGCGGACCGAAGTGTTGTCGAGATGCTCAATTTTAAGAGCCATGATATTCTTCCTTATTCTTGGCCAACGCGGACCGGATTGCCCGATCGTCGGCACATTATTTGTTGTACGGCACGATAAAAAAACGGCAGCTTCCGGCAGCAAATACAGCCAGATCAGTCCGAAGTTCTCCGCCGTGCCGGGAGTGTGAAGGGGTATAGACTACGATCGCCATTCTGCCTGAAGCAGTGCTTGGATCGGCTTTACCCGGAATTGCCACGATGCGCGCCTAAAGGGCGTCATGCATCACGTAGCTGAAGAGTCTTTACCTGATGCTCGAAGGAAATGCAATACTTTCTTTTTCGCGCACAACTTGCACGCAAAGAATATCCCTTTTGATCCATATATAAGCTCAAACGAGTGCGTCGATTATTCGTCCTCGTGATTCTAGGAAGTCAAACTTACCGGAGCAGTTACGCACTCATTCAGTTCGAGCCTTTTTCTCACGCTGTTTAACCATCCAGGCAGTATCGGCTTCCTGATCCACATCAATCAACCAGTCTGCTTCAAGAAAAATATTGCGAAGCTTGCCATCAAGATCCTCTATGGATGTAATCGTCTCCCGCTGGGTAAGCTTGCGGATCCGGCGGAATTTCTCACGAAACCGTGCAATTTTCGCCTCGGCCTGCTCCAAACCGGTAAAGCTGTTATAAACGTGCGATGCTTCCCTGAGCCTGGCGAGCTCAGTTTCCAGATTCTCCGCAGTAGCTTCTGGCCCAAGCGTCAGGCGTACTTCGTCTGCGCCGACCAGGAGCCTGTGTTCTTCGATGACATCGGCGATGGTTCGTTCGTTTGACATAGCGATGCCCTCCTTGTGTAAAATTCATGTTTACAGTGTTGCTGGAAGTGCTTTTCCCGATTTTATTCTGGCTTGCGTCATCCATTCAATGTCGAGGTCCAGATCGATGTCAGGCACCTCGATGTCATTGTCGTCCAATTCCTGACGTAGCCTGGCTATCTCTGACTGCGCACGCTCCAATTCGGTGAAGCTGGCGTAGATGTTCATCTGTCGTTCGACGGCTCGTACACTTTTGGCAAGGACGTCGGATGCGGTATCATTTGGCATATCCATGCCCTCCTTTGGTTGATTAATCTGGCTGCCCGCCAGGGTATCGGAGCTGCGACATGGTTACTTTAAATCGCTTTGCTCTTCACGTGCCCTGTCGCTTCGAAACCCTTTATGGGTCCTCGTAACGCTCCCCCGGAGCGTTTCTTGCAATTGGCTGCCCACCAGGGTATCGAACCCCAATCTCAAGATCCAGAATCTCGTGTCCTGCCGTTAGACGAGTGGGCAATTGTGGCGCGCAATGTGGTATGCGACGCCTGTTGTTGGCGGAAGAACAGGGATTCGAACCCTGGGAGCCCGAAGGCTCGTCGGTTTTCAAAACCGGTGCATTTGACCACTCTGCCACTCTTCCATGATGCTCGCATCGATCGGTGATGAGAGCTGGTGTTTCAATCAAATCGGATCTCCCTGTGGAAGATCGATGGGTGTTTTCTAAGCGTTACTCTCTGATCCATCTCTTTGAGCGGGCATCTCTTAGACCGAATTGTTCGTCATCACAGAAGGTCTGGCGAGGACCGGGTCCGCGGTGCCAACCGCTCTTCCCAGTCTACCCTCCACCATGCCGTTACTACCGGCCGCTAAACCGGTTTCACATGCAGCTTTTCACCCGGGGCGGCACTCCCGGTCAGGGTCCTGCAGAAGTTGCCCAGAGCCTTCCTTGTAAGGTGCCCTATAGACCGCCAGACCATCAATGATGACATTGGTTGCCCACCCGGCGGCTGTGGCAGCCACCGGGTACTACGGGCGCTCCTTGGGCCATTCGCGCAGGGATTAGCTGCAGGCATCAAGGATCCGGATCACCCTCGAAAGGGCTTCCGCGATGCTATTTTTGGTACCAATGGCCGGATTTGAACCGTTATAGGGGGTATAAAAATTACTGATTGATTGATCTCGACGCAGGAAATTCAAAAAACCGGGTATTTTTACGCTAAGGCCGTATCAGTAGGTAGTTATGATATATACTTTCACACCTACTGATACGAAATGCTCGCGTTTAATAGTAGGTCCGGATGAGTCAGAGGTGGTCGCGGAAATTCGGGCCATTCGTTAAGGTGGATCGCATGATGAAAGAAGTGATCCGCGATGAAGGAACGAAAGAACCATTCACCAGAGTTCAAAGCCAAGGTTGCGCTGGAAGCGATCCGTGAGGAGATGACGCTGGCTGAGCTGTCCAAAAAGTACGGTGTGCATCCCACCCAATTCGGGACATGGAAACGGGCCGCGATTGGGAATATGGCGATGGCTTTAACACGCCGGGGTTTGACCCCTTGGTGGTGGTGTCGAAATCACCTATCCTCTGGCCTTCAACATCGGCTTGAGACCGGCTGGGTAAAGTTCCAGATGACCATCATTCAATTCGTCGACGTCAAACCACCGAGCCGTGCATATCATGCCGTTATCTTCTGAAAATTCAATCTGGTTCTGACCGTCAAACGATCCTTGGGGAAATTCAACATCTGCGGCAAAAACAATTTCGTGCCCAGTTTGCCCCTCGTGAACGTAGATATCCTCCAAGACCATAGGACGGCCGATAATTGAGATTCTTATCCCCAGCTCCTCCTGGAATTCGCGTTTCAACGCTTGTGACCAAGTCTCTCTAAATTCGACACCACCACCAAGGGGTCTAACCCCCTTTATTTTCCCATCATCGTTCAACACCTCCGTCGCCAACAGTAGGCCATTGCGCCAGTGTAGCCCGATCGAAACCACTCTTATTTTCTGTGTCGGTCGCCATTTGTCCATCTAGCTTATTTACCAATCTCAACTATTATTATCCACAAAATATTTCGCTATTTACCGACAAAGCAGGCTTTTGCTCAGTCTTAATCGAAAATTTCACTGCCAACAATAACTGCGTACGCGCCACCGACGAATAGTATCGCACAGACTGTCGCTCCCGTGGAGGCACCGAACTCGGAAACTTTTCCCAAAAAAACGGAACCGGCAACAGCGGTACCCCAAAATACAAGCTGATCAACGGCAATCATCGTCCCTCGATAATTTTCAGTGCAGCGCATAAGGTATCTAGAGTATAATACTGGTTTTATTGGGCCAAGCGACAGGCCGAAAATAAAAACGGCGGACAACAGACCGATAAATGTCACTACAAAATGTAAGGAAATAACGCTAATGGCTACCGCAATCAAAAGGCCGTAAATCAGATGCTTACCATTACCCTGCCACCTTATGGCAATATGCGTAGAAATTACTGAAGACACCCAGAAAGCCACGAATATGAGCGCCAGGGGCCCGCCATGATTAATATCGTCCAAATCTCTTAAAATTAGCGCCCACGTCATATAAACCATCGGGACAATAAACAGACCGAATAGAAAGCTAATCATTAAGAAGTGACGTAAGCTCAATATCAAAGAAATGAGTTCTGCGTTAAAGATGGAAATATTCACACCCCTTGAGCTGGCTTCACGAGCGGGCGCGCCTTTCTGTTGCAAAAATATTGCGAAAAACAGGATCGACAACCCTACCATCGCCGCGTTGAGAGCAAACGACCACCGAGGCAAAATTAGAGGCACACAAATCGCTAAAGTTGCCGCCACAATCTTTCCAAGATTTGAAGCTCTAGAAGCGATGAGTGTGTCTTCAAATCCGTTCTCACTGCGCAGTTGGGGAATAAATGTATCAACAGCAGGATTACACAGCGCGCTACTGATGCCACTTAGTATGCAGAAAAATGCGATAGGGAATAATCCAAAATCAACTACATTTTCAGAAAAATACATGCCAAATAATAGTAATGTTGCAGAAAATAAGGCGGCCCCTGTAAGAAAAACCTTCTGAGCGCCGAGCTTGTCGGACAAGAATCCAAAAAGCACTACGAGAAACACGAACGGAGCCAAGTTAATTGCCTGCAACACTCCAAACGTACTGGGATCAAGCTGCAAATAAACACCGACATACCAGGCAAAAAGTACAGTCTGGAAGCTTTCACTTCCGTGCCAGACACTGTATGAAACGAGGTAAGATGTACGAGCATTCAGTGTCGGTGTCACTCTACGCTTTCCGATCCAGTTCGTACTGTTGTAGTTTTCGATGGCAAAGAGTTAAGGCTTCTCATGGCAATAACATTTACATCCCGAAATAGGTCATTAAGCGGTATAAATGAGTGTAGCGGCGGAACCCCGTCATTGGTGGCAGATGCAAAATTGGCAAGCTCAAAATAGGACCCCCAAATATATACCGATTTTGCAATTTGCATGTTTATGCGTTTTTCGCCATCCGCAAGATCAATATAGCTTCCTATTTCATATGGCAACGCAAGGTCGCTATTTTCCATCATCCAATTTTTATAGATATTTTTTCCTGCCATAGAAGCCATTCCGGAAAATAGTTTAGGCCAAAAGTATTCACACGGAAGCTTGGAGAGCAGAAAATATATAGGATCAAAGTTGATAGCTACCGACTTTTCGAATTCGGCTTGTGCATACGAGGCATGGCTTGGTATTGTGTTTACCTCATCAACGATGTGCAGCTTTTCTGGAAATTTCTTGTTATAAGGTATGAAGCTATCACGCTTATACTGGAAAAATTCCTTGTGAAAGCCAGTCGGCATTTTATCTATGCAAGTATCATATCCTTTCGGACCATTGAAACAATAATAGCAGTCACTGATGATGAATCCGCTAAAAACCATAGGATCAAGCTCACCCTGACCAATTTGTTGTATAAAACGTGTTCTTTGCGTCTCTTGAAATATCTTTTCCACATCCCTCCAGAGCGTCCAGAATATACTTCCATCGTGGGGGATGTCAGTAGAAAGCCGATTCCCGAAATATTCTTCCTTGATCATTTAACCGATTTCTCCGACTCTAACTGCGTCGGATGCTGGAATAAGCCCTTTGGAAACATATTCATGAATATTTGTGTACCATATAGTTATCTCCTCACCCTCGACGATCTCCTTTAGGGATACTAGGTCTCCTCGCACCCCAAAAACGTCAGTCGACCAAATTATCGTCGCATTAGGTGCGGATGAGTGGTTACATAGAGATGCGTACCCAAGTAACAAATACGCCTTCCCCTTTAATCCAAATTCGGAAGGACTTGTATCAAAATAGTAGTCCCAAACTATTGTGTCATCGAGGACTGTTTTTTCAGAATTTGGAAGTTCGACGGCCATAGATGTCTCTATAGTCTGGTTTTTATATATTAATGCGGTCGAAAAAACACCTCGCCCCTTCCGTTCGGTCAACTTGACAGCAAACATTGCCGCTCTCCTTGGAAAATGTAACTGCGGCATCTGATCTTGGTGCCGAGATGCAGCGTTTTCGTCGTTGATGAATGCCGCAGCATAGATGGATTCATAGAAACTACACGCATTATTTGTGCAGTACGACTTAGGTTTACTACGACGCCTTACCGAGTGCCACGCTAATCACCACGTAATACTTGCTGTATGTTGTCGTTTTGTCTTAACCTCTAGAATCATGGTTTTGAGCTAACCTATGATATTTATGGGCTCGCTCTCCGGTCTGTTGTTTTGACTAAGATCAGTGTCAGATTGCATTTTGGCCACGATTTTCAAGCAACTCTCATACTGAAACAAGAGGATTCACATCATTCCCTACGTATCCCCAAAACTAGTATATGAGATTCCTTTGATTGACCTTGGCCCCGCCGTTTCAGGTGACCCCAACGGCAAACAGGCCGTTGTAAATCAAATCCATACAGCTTGCATAGATCCGGGCTTTTTTTATATAGAGAACCATGGCATTTCAAAAAAGCTCATGAACAATCAACTAAAGCTTGCCAAGCAATTCTTTGAATTGCCCTTGCACGAAAAAATGGCGCTCAGATGTACCGGAGAAAATTCGACTCGCGGCTATGAGCCAATGGAGGCACAAAAGCTGGACATAGATTCCGTGCCGGACTTAAAGGAAGGGTTCATCATGTCCAGTTTGGATGCCGATAAAAGCCACCGTTCCTCGGAGATGGATGTTCCTGGCACAGGACAAAACCAATGGCCTGAAAGCATTCCTAATTTTAGAACTCAATACGAGAATTACTGCGAGAAAGTCGGTGATTTGGGTCGAAGGTTAGCAGGCTTGTTGGCTTTGTCACTCGAGCTTCCCGAAAATTACTTCGCCGAAGGGTTGAAAGAGCCTCTAATGTATTGCCGTATACTAAAATACCCGCCGATGCCCAAGGACGCCAGACCTAAACAGTTGGGAGCGGGAGCTCACACGGACTGGGGGTTTTTGACACTGTTAATGCAGGATGATTTAGGCGGTCTGGAGGTACAGGCCTCGGATGGCGAATGGATTAAGGCTCCACCGATCCCTGGCACTTATCTCATCAATCTTGGTGAGATGTTGCCGGTTATCACTAACGATCTGTACAAAGCGACGATGCATCGAGTTTTGAACAACCATTCAAAGAAGGTCCGGTATTCCTGCCCAACCTTCTGTGATCCGAATTTTTTCTATAAGGTCGAATGCGCTCCCACTTGCATACCCGAAAGTGGAAAACCAAAATATCAGCCTATGTCTGCAGGTGAACATATGTGGGCTCAATTCGAAAAGTCTATCGACCTTACCTAACATCGATTTCATCGACGCTTGCCTAGGACAATATCGACACATTTTTTGTCAGCACTCGTTTAGAACTGTGATTGCCATTAGATCTTATCGAAGGCCAAGCGCTGCAGGACTGAGTCTAAACGAACCCTTATAGAGGGCTTGCCCCCCCACTGATTGCTCAACTCGAACCTAAATCCAGCTCGTCTACCAATTCCGCCACGCCCCCTTGATGGGTCATGAAAAAGTAACTTCCCTCAGCCCCATATATGAACCGGCACGCCTAAGAGGCAGGAGCGTTTGAAACTCCCATGTCTACCATTCCAACACACTGGCATGTCTTCATAATATGGTGCGATCGCCTGGATTTGAACCAGGGGCTTCCTGCGTGTCGGGCAGGCACTCTACCACTGAGTTACGATCGCCAAATTGATGGTGCCGGACGAGGGATTTGAACCCTCGACCTGCTGTTTACGAAACAGCTGCTCTTCCACTGAGCTAGCCCGGCGGCACCAGAGCCAAGACTCTGGCAAAGGATTAACTCAGACCGACAGGCGATCCATGCGCAGAGCACATTAGTGGATCTGCCGAGAGGTGAGCTAGTCCAGCAATTCTGTGGTGACAAAAGTCCCATCATAAAGCACCCCCGCCCTTTGCAGGATCTTGCGCGCCCCATGATCATCGAACAAAGGTCCCGGCACGCGACGGCCGTCCGGCAGCACCTCGTTGCCCCATTTGTCGTAGGACCGCTCAGTTGTGAAACCTTTGGGGAGTACGGGCTTATCTACGCCACATGCGCGGCGGATCTCCTCGACGCTCAGCACAGTCATCTCCGCGTAGAGATGGCAGCGCGTGCAGAGGGACGACCCGTTCGACAGATAATATCCACCATCATCGAAGAGCTTTCGCTCGATGATGTGATGGGCATCCACCGCCAGTGCCCCGCAGGTCACACATGTGTTGCGATCGCGGGCAAAGACGCCTGCGCGGAAACTATCGCGGTCAAGCAATTTCTCAGTCATAGCGCCCCCCGTTGGTGTTGCCGGTTGAATTGGTCGCAGGGCCTAGACGGTTATGAGCCGCCCCTCCGGAGATTACTGGCCGCCCTGCTCTGCCTTAATACGCGCCGGTCCCGTGGGTCTCGACGCCTCGGGTGATCGGCGGGGTTCAGGCATTCTCTTAGACAAGTTGGTGCCGGTGGCCGGACTCGAACCGGCACTCCTATCGGAAGGGGTTTTTAAGACCCCGATGTCTACCATTCCAACACACCGGCTTAACTTGCAAATATTGGTGCCCCCGGCACGATTTGAACGCGCGGCCTTCGGATTACAAATCCACTGCTCTACCATCTGAGCTACAAGGGCATACATGTGCAAAGCACACGGATTTTGTTGCTCATCCCGGCAAGATGGTCGCAAGACCGACTGAGAGGGAGAGCTATAAGGGTAAGAGCTGCATTGCAGTCTCATTGTTGGTTGCGCGGGCACGGATTCTAACCGGCGATCTCCTGGGTATGAGCCAGGTGAGTTAAACACTTCTCCACCGCGCGTGCAGAAGGCCCTCTTTGGGGTCGCCTGCAGACATGGTGTCCCCGCACCGCCTCTCAATCTGCGATTTTGGGCGGGGAATATGGTAGGCCCTCGGAGGATCGAACTCCGGACAAATCCCGTGTAAAGGGAGTGCTCTACCGCTGAGCTAAGGGCCTATACGAAGTGTCATCGGCATCCGGGAAAAACCCAGTTTCGATGACACTTTCTGTAATTTTTGGTGGACCCAGTCGGACTCGAACCGACCACCCCCGCCTTGCAAAAGCGGCGCTCTCCCAGATGAGCTATGGGCCCGGGAATGGCCGTGTAACGGCCAGATGGACCATAGCGTAAACCAACAGGCGATCCGCTGTGCATTGCACAAATTTGGGTCTGCCGAGTGGGAGAGCTATGGGCCCAGGAATGGCTGCAAAGCAGCCGTCGTATCTGATTTCAGGGACATGGCGAAGCTGACGAGACTTGAACTCGCGGCCTCCGGCGTGACAGGCCGGCGCTCTAACCAACTGAGCTACAGCTCCAAGAGATAAATCGTTTCGATCTACTCATGTAGGGCCATGCCCTTGAAATTAGACGTAATTGTGATGGTGCCCAGGGTGGGACTCGAGACGGCGATATGGTCGTTGATTTGATTCCATCAAGATCATCTCCCTATCGCTTCGAGACCCATTCCGGGCCAAGCCTGATTGCTCTATTCGACCATTCAAGCGCGAAATGGTGCCCAGGATGGGACTCGAACCCACACGGCCTTTCGGCCACTGACCCCTCAAGCCAGCGCGTCTACCATTCCACCACCTGGGCATTTGTATTTGGAGGCCGGATTGTGAACGTAACCCTTAGGGAGCGACCCCTTGAGCGTATTCTCCAGTCCTTTGAGTTCGTCCTTCAGGTAGCTAATCCCTATCCCGAACCCTAGGACCTTACCGGCGACCCACCGCGGTCCCCGCGGCACTCTGCCTGAGCTGCTCCAAATTTCGTGTCACGCGCCTGGGTAGGGCGAGTGGTATTCTTGTCGGTTGCGCAGGTCGGACTTGGATCAGCGATGCGCCTGAGCGCACGCGTTATTCCCGACGGATATGCCTTCGGCATAACCTGGGAACCGACGACCTCGTGGCTATGAGCCACGCGAGATAACCATCTTCTCCACCGCGCATGCAGAAGGCCCCTCGAGGTCGTCTGCAAACAGGGTGGTATACTTTATGGCACTCTCATTGCTCTCGCAGAGAAACTACCGTGCCTACGCCTTTTGCGGTGCAAAAGTCTTGGAGAACCGTCTGGGATTCGAACCCAGGATCAGAGATTAAAAGTCCCTTGCTTTAGGCCAACTAAGCTAACGGTCCGGTATGTTTGAAGGGGTCCTCACCCCGTTTTTCGCCTGCTGCGCGGATCTCATCCTGTCGCATATGGGCCTCCTTTTTGTTGTTATAGAATTTGAGCCGGCAACCGGGGCGAACCGGAACACCATGGATGCCAGAGCTTCATTTCCCGCCGCGGACGGGGCTCTTAGCCGGCAGTTTATATGGAGCGGGTAAAGGGAATCGAACCCTTATCCTAAGCTTGGAAGGCTTCTGCATTACCACTATGCTATACCCGCGCTCCCGGCCGAAGCCGGTTTTAATTGGTCTCTTCTGACGCCCCCTTGAGAGCGTTTTCAGTGTAGCGGCTCTTGCTCCCGAACATATCGTAAATCACGACGACAGGGTCTGAGGAAACCTCCATACCCATCTGGCTCTCGAGGTATGATGGCCGCCAATGATGCTCCCATGCGGCTTCCGCCATATGGTAGGAGAGCCGATACTGGCGACCACTTTTCAATTCCACGGTATAGAAGACCTCACTGTAGAGGATCTTCTTGCCGTCAATCAGCTCTGGATCTTCGCCTACAAGGGGCTCAACAACCTGATATCTGAAGCTCTCCCAGTCGTTGAGGAAATTCGTGATCGCGACAACCTTGTTCACGTCCTCGTCGTGAGGTGGCATGACCTCACCACTCTCATAATTTTCCAGAAGGCGATCTCTGTCGAACTCCAAACGCTGGCTGAGGACCTCGTGGAGATGGTTCGCAGATATGTCGAGGTCCTTCGCCATCTTGTGGATATCCGCGCCCTTCATGTATTTCGAAGCGATCTTTTTGGTGAAAGCCGACATGCGCTGCGAAAGTGAGGCCCCTTTTTGCCCAACTCTGCCGGCGATTTCTGTCCAAGGGAGACCTTGAGCATGATGTAAAGTGAAGGCCTCCGCGCTCGAGATTGCATACTTTCTGCGACCGCTGCGTTCCTGCTTTTTGGCTACGAAATCCTTGAACAGCTGCTTTGCATCAGTTCCCGCGGGAATTTCCTCCTCGACGGTTATGGCAGTCATCACCTTTTTGATGCAGTAACTGCCATCCTCTTCTACCAGTTGATAAACCGAAGAGCTCTTCGCAGCTTTGAATGGTTCAGTTTCTTCGATAACTTTACTCATGACACGACCTTCCCCTTTGACCATGGTCACTAGGAGCGAAAAGCGCCTCACCTGTCAATGTGCTCAATGGCGTTACCGGCCCGGCGCAGTAACATAACCTTACCCGATATAAAGGTTTTGCCAGCGTGCTGGAGCTATGCATCATGCTTTGCGTTGCGCGAAAATGGAGAACCCTCTCGGGGTCGAACCGAGGGCCTGCTGATTAAGAGTCAGCTGCTCTACCACTGAGCTAAGGGTCCATTGGAAACCATATTGTGGTTTCCGACTTTAAGCTCAGCCTGACAGGCGATCCGTCAGGATCTGCCGAGAAGGGAGCTAAGGGTCCAATTCGAGCCACTACGTGGCTCTTACCCCTTAGCACAGCCCGGCAGTCGTCCCGACCACATGGCGGTCGACGTGAGGGAAGCTAAGGGGCCATGCCGCCTAAGACGGTGTTGTTGTATCGAGATCAGACGCTTCATCGGCCGCGAATGCTTCAGCTGAGGCCATCAGCCCCTCGAAAAGTTCGTCGGAGCTTTGATCGAATTCTGCGAGACGCTCACCAAATTCTTTTCCAGCTGCAGTGAAGTCGGGAGCATCACCGCCAATCTTCCCGAGGACCAGACCGGCAAGTACATGAGCTTCGCCCATATCCCATGCAAGTGTGGCATGCTTATTGCCGTTGCCCACGCGGATCACACTCGATCTAGTTGGATCGCTGCAAATCCGAGAACGAAACGCGGCCAATGCCTCACTTTCATCGCTGGTAAGAGGGGCCGCGGGTTCCGGGGCGGTTCCTCGAGCATTCACACAAGAGACATACATCCGCTCGGCGGCCATCTCGAAGACCTTTGCGTAGCCTTTGGCAGACATCTCGTTAATCTCATCCGCGGAGAATACGGAACTGAAAGCTTCCAGCGCGCCATTCTCAACCTGCACATCAATACAGGCGTCACAGATGTGTCCTCCCATTTCGAGTGGATCAGGTGCCGGCGCGACCCAAACCAACTTGGTCTCATCGTATTTCGTCGACCCGTAACCGCCATGGACATAGTCGCCATGATGGGTGTTGTCCTGGTCGTGGGTTTTTCCGCAGGTCTGACAGCTATACTCGAACATCTTGTCTCCAATGTGGTGTTACATTTTACAGTAAGCGTTCATCATGAAATTCGCCATATGGTTATGCGAAAATTGTTATTGGTGGTGCAAGATGGCGATCGGCCTAGGCGAGTGTCGCTATCTCCAGATCCTGCATGTTGTGCCAACGCCCCTGGCGATAGACCAGCTCAGTTTTTGTAATGTCCGTCTGTCGTCTCAGCGAGTGCTTGTCATAGGAAACGTTGATGGTGCCGACCGATGGTTCTATGCCAGCTTCGGCCAAACGCTCGGTGTATCGAATGGACAAATAATGCCCACTGCGATCCGAGTGATGAACCAGTCCGCTCTTCTGAACAGTCCGTCGATGATGCAGCGCCTGCTCAAGTAGCATCGAGAACAAAGTCAGTTTTGGCCGACCGCGACGCCCGCCACCCGACCATGCGATCTGCGAATGTGCCGATGACGAAGGCCACATAAACAAATTCCTGCCAAGTGAACACCTAGGTGAAGTCGCTGACCCAAAGCAGGTTCGGTGCAGGGTCTAGGAAGCTCCGGTTCAACCTATCGCCTAGCCAGGGCACCGATGTGTCCGGGGCGGTTGTTTCGACAATCTTTCCGCGCACCGCTCCACGGAGATCGATTTTTTTCATCAGTCTTTCAACTGTGCATCTGACCATCTTGCAGCTTTCCCGCTTCATCTGGTCCTACGCCTTACGGACCCCGTGGACTTAGTAGTTCTCATCCCTGGCCTTTCTGATCTCGGGACGCAGCTCCGTGTCACATTAATGCCGCACCGAAGCTTTCGACGGATCAGCGAGAAACGCCAGGCTGTGCTAATATGTCGGCGGCGCAATCTGCAGAGCTCTGCAGATCGGCTCGACGCCGTAAACAATGCGCTGAACCTCAATGAAGGCGATCATCGCTTCAGTGGGCGGTCGAGTAACACCTACGCAAAATAAGCTCACACCTGGCGAATAATTTCATTCTCTTGGCGCAGTTCACGGTTCTCTCATTCCAACGCCTGATGCGACCACGTTCCTCGATCGTCACGCCATTCCGCATGCCTGTGTCCTTTCAGCCTGTTTGACCCATCCGCTCAAGGTCTGGGGAATACAGTCGAGCTTGGGTGCAATGGCCGCTATCTCGCCCACCTGCGTTTCATAGGTACCTTGATGCTCGAACACCATTCGGATCGCCCGCACGCGGACCTCCGGCGAGTAGCCATTTGCCATTTTGCTTTTCATCATAATTATCGTCCTTACTTAGTTGGTAGTCTCCGAAAAACTCGGGGCGATTCAGCGCCGGCGATGAGATCTGCATCGGAAATGAACGGCTCACCGATCTGAAAATAGAAGGGCAGCATCCAATCTGCAGATCCGGCACTGCTTGAAGCGGCCAAGGCCTACTTCGCCGCGGCTGGA
>Ga0207889_1000126_pt1 | contig 40304 bp, 37 predicted proteins | sample LinPmetageLP47_FD_184058 | JGI IMG/M metagenome (GOLD analysis project Ga0207889, IMG submission 184058) | Marine viral communities from the Pacific Ocean - LP-47 (SPAdes) | ecosystem: Environmental > Aquatic > Marine > Oceanic | place: Pacific Ocean | collected 2011-06-12 | reverse complement strand
CTGGGATACCAGGATTTGAACCTGGGAATGCCAGGATCAAAACCTGGTGCCTTACCGCTTGGCGATATCCCAACAATAAACAATTGATAGTTTTAATTCTTATCAAGAATAATGGTGCGGAAGGAGAGACTTGAACTCTCACATCCTAAGATACTGGAACCTAAATCCAGCGCGTCTACCAATTCCGCCACTCCCGCACACAAGGTGGTTATTTTAAACTCTTCATTGAGCAACAAAAAATAAATGGTGGCTAAGACGGGATTTGAACCTGTGACCCCATCATTATGAGTGATGTGCTCTAACCAGCTGAGCTACTTAGCCATCTTTTTTGTTAGCACTTCATCGCTGAGTGCGGGGCGTATTATGCTGATATGCCCCAAATTCGTCAACACCTTTTTTGCAAAAAAACACTTAAGTTGGTTTGTTTGCAGGAAAAATAGGCTAACCGGCTACTTTTTAATTAAAACGTTGCTTTTTTAACACTCTTTGTGAGCTTTGTATTGTAATTTTGGCTTTGCCTTACAATTCTAAGCCTATAGTAAGGGTAGACTAATTATTACTTTTATTCGGCTGAAAAATAAAAAGGCTCGTAAAAACGAGCCTTTAAAAAACAATGAGCCACTTAACGTGGTGCAATGTTTAATTATACGTTGAACAAGAAGTTCATTACATCGCCATCTTTAACAATGTACTCTTTCCCTTCTTGGCGCATTTTACCTGCTTCTTTTGCACCGCTTTCACCTTTAAATGCAATAAAGTCATCAAAAGCAATTGTTTGTGCGCGGATAAAGCCACGTTCAAAGTCGGTATGAATTTTACCAGCTGCTTGTGGCGCTGTTGCACCCACTGGGATAGTCCATGCACGTACTTCTTTTACACCCGCAGTAAAGTAAGTTTGCAAATGTAGTAGCTCATAGCCACCACGAATAACAAGGTTAAGTCCTGGCTCTTCAAGACCAAGGTCAGCCATAAACTCTAATTTGTCTTCATCTTCAAGCTCAGAAAGCTCAGACTCGATGGCAGCACACACAGGTACAACAACTGCATCTTCAGCGGCAGCTATTTCACGCACACGATCAAGTAGTGGGTTATTTTCAAATCCATCTTCTGCTACGTTTGCAATATACATCGTTGGTTTGATGGTTAAGAAGTTAATAGGTGCAATTGCTGCTTTTTCTTCTTTTGTTAGTGCTAAAGAACGTAAAGTTAAGCCTTCATCAAGATGCACTTTTACTTTTTCAAGTACTGCATTTTGCTCTTTTGCGTCTTTATCGCCACCTTTTGCTTTTTTTGCATTACGGAACATTGCTTTATCAGCACTGTCCATATCAGCAAGTACTAGCTCGGTGTTGATCACGTCAATATCGTCAGCAGGGTCGATAGTACCAGCAACGTGAATAACGTTTTCATCTTCAAAACAACGAACTACATGGCCAATCGCATCTGTTTCACGGATATTTGCTAAAAACTGATTGCCTAGGCCTTCACCTTTCGATGCACCTTTAACTAAACCTGCAATATCCACAAATTCCATACTGGTTGTAAGAATACGTTGTGGGTTAACAATTTTAGCAAGTTCGTCTAGGCGAGGATCTGGCACCGGTACCACACCTGTATTAGGTTCAATGGTACAAAAAGGAAAGTTAGCGGCTTCAATACCCGCTTTAGTCAATGCATTGAAAAGTGTTGATTTACCAACATTAGGCAAGCCAACGATGCCACATTTAAAACCCATAGTAAGATACCTTGTTTAGATTCGTTTAATACGTGCGACCGTATACCCAAAAATTAGGGTTTAAACGAATGTAGTCTGTTTTGTGCTTTTAACACACCGTCTTTAGCAAGTATTTCCATACAACGAACTGCTTCATCAACTGCGGCATCCATTTTTTCTTGATCGTCTTTGGCTGCTTTACCAAGCACCCAACCGGTGACCATTTCGCGATGTCCTGGATGACCTACACCTATGCGTAAGCGCATAAAGTCTTTTTGATTTGCCATTTTTGCAATAATGTCTTTTAAGCCATTATGACCGCCATGTCCGCCGCCTTTTTTTAATTTAGCAACGCCCGGGTCTAAATCCAATTCATCATGGGCAACAAGTATGTCTTCCACGGGAATTTTAAAAAAATTGGCTAAACTACTCACCGCTTTGCCACTTAAGTTCATGTAAGTGGTGGGGATCAGTAATTTGAATTCTTTGCCTTGAATAATCACTTTGCCAGTAAGGCCGTGATATTTAGGGTCGTGTTTTAGCGTGCAGTTGTAGCGTGCAGCGAGTTCTTGAATGAACCAAGCACCTGCGTTGTGGCGTGTATTTGCGTATTCGGGGCCCGGATTAGCCAGGCCCACAAGCATTTGAATAGAATTCAAGGTGCGAGACCTTAAATATTATTCTGCAGCGTCTGAAGCGTCGTCTTCAGTTGGAGCTGCTTTGTTAGCTTTGATAGTAACGATAGACTGATCGTGGCCTTCGCCTTTACCAAGCTCAACAGATTGAACACCTTTAGGGAACGCAAGATCTGTAAGGTGGATTGAATCACCAGCAACAAGATCAGATACGTCTACTTCGATGAATTCTGGAAGTGACTTAGGAAGACAAGAAATCTCAACTTCAGTTAACTGGTGAACAACAGTTGCACCTAACTTAGTTACTTTCTCTTCACCGATGAAGTGTAAAGGAACCTTAGTTACTAGTTTATGAGTTGCGTCTACACGTTGGAAATCAAGGTGAGTAAGCTTAGGCTTGAAAGGGTGACGTTGGATATCTTTTAAGATTGCTTCAACTTTCTCGCCACCTACATTTAATGTAAGGATGTGAGTGTAAAAGCCTTCGTCTTCTTGTGCTTTGATCATATCTTTATGAGCAAAAGTAAGCGATACCGCTTCTTTATCAGCTCCATAAAGGATTGCCGGCACTTTGTCTTCGCGACGTAGGCGGCGGCTCGCACCAGTACCAGTTTCTACGCGAAGTTCAGCGTCATAAGTATAAGTTGTGTTAGACATGATGTCTCCAATAATTAAAAGTGTTAGGGCCTTTGCGACCAAGGTCCCTAGCCAAAAGGCGCGCTATCATACCACTGCGGGTTTATAAAATAAACATCGCTTACAAAAAAAGCGCCAAAAGGCGCTTTTATACTCATTAATGTTTAACTTTAGTGTTCAAACATTGCCGAGATAGATTCTTCGTTGCTAATGCGACGAATAGTCTCTGCTAACATATCTGCAAGCGTTAATACTTTAACAATATCAAGGGCTTTTAGTTCGTCAGACAGTGGAATTGAGTCAGTTACAATCACTTCGTCAATCACAGAGTTACGTAAGTTTTCTGCAGCTGTACCAGAAAGAATAGGGTGAGTAGCGTAAGCAAATACACGTTTAGCACCATGCTCTTTAAGGGCTTCAGCGGCTTTACACAATGTACCACCGGTATCAATCATGTCATCAACAATAATACAATCGCGGCCTTCAACGTCACCAATAATGTGCATTACTTGAGAAACGTTAGCTTGAGGGCGACGTTTATCGATAATTGCTAAGTCGGTATCGTTTAATAGTTTTGCAATTGCACGGGCACGCACCACGCCACCAATATCAGGTGATACAACAACCACGTCATCAAAGTCGCGGTTTTTCATATCTTCTAATAGTACAGGGCTACCAAATACGTTATCCACTGGTACATCAAAGAAGCCTTGGATTTGCTCAGCGTGTAAATCAACCGTAAGAACGCGGTCAACACCTACACTTGATAAGAAATCCGCAACCACTTTAGCTGTAATTGGTACACGGGCAGAACGTACGCGACGATCTTGACGAGCATAACCAAAATAAGGGATAACAGCAGTGATACGACCGGCAGATGCACGGCGTAACGCATCAACCATAACGATAAGTTCCATCAGGTTATCGTTAGTAGGGGCACAGGTTGATTGCAAGATAAAAACATCCGAGCCACGAACATTTTCATTAATTTGAACACTGATCTCACCGTCACTAAAACGGCCAACAACAGCATCGCCTAATTCAATATATAAACGTTTTGCAACTTTTTGAGCTAGGTCAGGTGTTGCGTTACCAGCGAAGAGCTTCATGTCAGGCACGGTAGGGTTCCTCAGGCACTGAATTTTTGGACTAACTTACATTGAGTGAACAAAGTAGGTTAACTTATGATTACTTGTACGTTACTTCATTTATCAATGATGGCGGCTAACTCCGTATGAGCAGGAGAGGTACTAACGCTGGATGCGATAAAACCCTGCCAAGTATGGGGGAGGTTAGCAAGTACATCTTGTGCTTGAACTTGGCTAGCAAATTCAACAAAACAACATGAACCTGTTCCGGTCATCTTTGATGGAGCGTATTTTAGCAACCACTGCAGGGTTTTTTCAACCTCGGGGCACAGCTTTTTCACTAAAGGCTCACAATCGTTGGTTAAAATTTGCTGTTGCCAGTCGCCAGAAAGTTTTGGTGTATCACGTTTTAAATCAGGGTGAGTAAATATTTGTGCTGTGCTGACATGTTGATTTGGGAAGACAACACAATACCACTTTGGCGGCAGTTCTAGGTACTCTAATTGCTCGCCAATGCCATGTGCTATGGCACTTTTACCTTTAATGAATACAGGCACATCAGCACCGAGTTTCAGGCCTAAATCAGCCAGTTCATCTAAAGATAGGGCTGTATTCCAAAGCGTATTAAGGGCTAAAAGTGTTGATGCGGCATCGGATGAACCGCCTCCAACACCTCCCCCCATGGGTAAGCGTTTAGTTAAATTTATTTTTGCACCTAAATTCACTTTACAGTGGGTTTGTAATAATAACGCCGCTTTGTAAATCAAATTGTCGGTTAGCGCAATGCCATTGGTGTCGCCGCTAATACTTATAAGAGTATCCGTGCTTAGTTTAAAATGGAGCTCGTCACCATAATTTAAAAACGTAAATAAAGTTTCTAATTCATGGTAACCATCATCACGGCGGCCATTAATGTGTAAAAATAAATTAAGCTTAGCTGGGGCAATCAGCGAAAATTCAGAGTGAGTATACATAGTTAGTTAAACTGCCAGTCATAGAGTTTGATTTTAATTTTAATCTTTTCATGGGTTAAGGTTAAAGCATTCGGTAACCAAAAACCGTATTTTTGGACGTAACTTGTGTAACTTATTTGCCACTTTTTACCATTATCATCAAACCATAACACGCTTTTAGCACGCCCTAATTGATCAATTTCTAAGGTGTGATCGTCAATGGTAGCTTTTAACCATGGGCCTGCGTTATTTACCGGTAAAGTAAACCCCGTTAAACGTTGTAAAAGTGCACTGGCGTTACTATCAAAATACGGTTGGTCATCAAAGATTAATTCGGCGCCGACTGCGGTTTGTTTAAGCGATAAAATCCGTGTGCCAATAAACGTGGTTAACACTAAATAATTACTATTTTGTGTTTGTTGCCAATTTAAGTTGGCAGATTGGCGCTCATCTGGGCTAATAAACGCAAGTTTACCGTCTACTTGCCAAGTTTTTTGTGTACTAAGACGTAACTTCCAGTCTTCGTAAGGCTCTGTTTTGTAATTGTTTTTACTTGCGCAGCCGGTTAAAAATACAAATAGCAGTGTTAAAATCAAATATTGTCGAGTCAAATGTTGTTCCTTACTTTCCATATTCCTGAGATTTTTGATAAAATTGCCGCCTATGTAGTAGGGCTCAGCAATATTTGGCAGATATGACCATAATAGCACTTGGTATTAATCACAAAACCGCATCCGTAGAATTACGAGAAAAAGTGGCCTTTTCGCCTGAGCAAATTTCAGAGGCGCTACAACAATTAAGTGGCCATGCCGACTTTAATGAAGCGGTTATTGTCTCTACCTGTAATCGCACTGAGGTGTATTGTAGCCTTGCACAGCAAAATTCCCAAACATTGTTGCAATGGTTGGCCAGTTTCCATGGTTTAGATGAACATGAACTGAGTAAAAATATCTACTGTCATGAAGACAGCGCTGCAATAAATCATTTGATGCGTGTAGCCTGTGGGCTTGATTCGCTGGTGTTAGGTGAACCACAGATTTTAGGGCAAATAAAGCAAGCTTATAACAGCGCTAAAACCCACGATGCGGTGGGTGTAACTTTTGATCGTTTGTTTCAAAAAACCTTTTCAGTGGCAAAAGAAGTACGCACCGAAACTAACATTGGTGCGAGTGCAGTCTCGGTTGCGTTTGCTGCGGTTAATCTTGCAAAGCATATTTATGGCAAATTAGACAAAACCAAGGTGCTATTAATTGGTGCTGGTGAAACCATTGAGCTGGTAGCAAAACATTTATACCAAAATGAGCCACAAAAAATAACGGTAGCTAATAGAACAATAGAACGCGCTCGTGGCTTAGCAGATGAAGTGTCAGCAGATGTTATTGCCTTGGCACAATTACCAGAACGATTACACCAAGCCGATATTGTTATTAGCTCCACCGCCAGTACTTTGCCTATTATTGGTAAAGGGGTGGTGGAACAAGCACTGAAACAACGTCGTTATAAGCCTATGCTATTTATAGATATTGCTGTACCACGCGATATTGAAAGCCAAGTCGGAGAGCTTGACGACGCTTATTTATATTCTGTTGATGACTTACAAGCCATTGTTAGCGAAAACATGGCTGCACGTGAGCAAGCGGCAGAACAAGCACAAATTATTATTAGTGAACGCACCAAAGAGTTTTTTATGTGGCTGCGTTCACTTGATTCAGTGGATTTAATTCGCCACTACCGTAATGATGTACAAACTACAAAAGCAGAACTTGTAGATAGGGCCCTAAGCCAGCTAAATACAGGTAAAAGTGCAGAAAAAGTAATTTTAGAGCTAGCCAATAAATTAACCAATCGCTTAATGCACGCGCCTACCCGTGCCATCCAAGATGCAGCGAAAAAAGGTGAAGTGGCTCAGTTAAATCAATTGAAAAAAATGTTAGGTATAGATCAGGAATAACAGTTAAATGAAAGAGTCCGTTTATCGTAAATTAGAAACCTTAGTTGAGCGCTATGAAGAAGTACAAGCGCTACTAAGTGACCCATCGGTCATTAGTGATCAAAACCGCTTTCGTACTCTTTCAAAAGAATACTCTGAGCTTGAAGAAGTGGTAAAAACATTTTTAGCGTACCAGCAAGCACAAGAGGATTTGAGCAGTGCTGAAGAAATGCTTAAAGATTCAGATCCTGAAATGCGTGAAATGGCACAAGAAGAATACAAAGAAGCAAAAGCACAGATTTCGACTTTAGAAGATGACATTCAAGTTCTGATGCTGCCTAAAGATCCGAGAGACAACAACAATGTATTTTTAGAGGTTCGTGCAGGAACAGGGGGCGATGAAGCTGCTATTTTTGCTGGCGACTTATTCAGAATGTACAGCCGTTACGCAGAAACAAAAAAATGGAAAGTAGAGGTTGTTACCACCAACGAAGGTGAGCACGGTGGTTACAAAGAAGTAATTGCTAACATCAGCGGTGAAGGTGTTTACGGACAATTAAAATTTGAATCAGGCGTTCACCGTGTACAACGTGTCCCTGAAACTGAGTCTCAAGGCCGTGTACATACCTCAGCATGTACTGTAGCTGTTATGGCTGAAGTGCCAGAAGCAGAAGCCATCGAAATCAATACTGCCGACATTAAAGTTGATACTTTTAGAGCGTCGGGCGCGGGTGGTCAGCACGTAAATAAAACCGACTCTGCCATTCGTATTACCCATTTACCTACGGGTGTAGTGGTTGAGTGTCAAGATGAGCGCTCTCAGCATAAAAACCGTGCTAAAGCAATGTCGGTATTGGCTGCGCGCCTTCAGCAAGCTGAAGATGAAAAGCGTCATGCTGCTGAAGCATCAGAACGTCGTAACTTAGTTGGTAGCGGCGATCGTTCTGAGCGTATTCGTACATACAACTATCCACAAGGTCGTATTACCGATCACCGTATTAACTTAACGCTTTATCGTCTTAATGAAGTGGTAGCCGGTGATTTAGGCGCCGTTGTTGAGCCACTAATGCAAGAGCATCAAGCCGATTTACTTGCAGCAATGGGCGACGATTAATCGTGACCCCTTCTGTTGAAAACGCTATTGCTACAGGTGCTAATTTATTAGCATCGAGTAGTGATAGCGCAAAGTTAGATGCACAAGTTTTACTGCTCAATATTTTACAAAAGCCACGAAGTTATTTATTTACTTGGCCTGAAAAACAGCTCACAGATGAGCAGTATCAGGCATTTCAACGTGCCTGTGAACGTCGCTTACAAGGCGAACCTGTTTCGCATATTACCGGCTGTCGTGAATTTTGGAGTTTGCAGCTTGAAGTGAACCCAACAACACTTATCCCTCGACCTGATACAGAAACCTTAGTTGAACTTGCGCTTGAGTGCGAAGTGCCTAAAAACGCGAAAGTACTTGATTTAGGCACAGGCACAGGGGCAATAGCATTGGCGCTTGGAAGCGAAATGCCCTCATGGGATATTATTGCTGTTGATCGTATTGATGATGCGGTAGCGTTGGCAAAGCGCAACCAAGAGCGATTAGCTATTAATAATGTGACTGTTGAGCAGAGTAACTGGTTTAGTGCGTTAAAAAACAAAAAATTTGATCTAATTGTAACCAATCCACCCTATATAGAACATGACGATGTTCACTTACATCAAGGCGACGTGCGCTTTGAACCTTTGTCTGCATTAGTCGCAGATGATGCAGGAATGGCTGATATTAAACAAATAATTACACAATCACGTGACTATTTACACGCAAGTGGCTATCTTTTAATTGAACACGGATTTGAGCAAAGTGCAGCTGTGCGTCATATTTTCAATCAAATGGCGTTTATAAATGTAAGCACAGTGAAAGATCTTGGTAATAACGACCGCGTAACGTTCGGACAATGGCCCTAAATTATTTATAGTAGCTCCGTTGTTTGTTTGCATATGGTTTAAGGAATTCTATGTGATGGAAGATTTTTTATTTTCAAATGAACAACCACCTGAAGTAGCAAGTGAAGAGCAAGGAACATGGAAAGTTTTAATAGTTGATGATGAGCCAGAGGTTCACGCTGTTACCCGTTTAGCATTGAGTGACTTTAAGTTCCAAGATAAACGGTTGGAATTTATTAGCGCATATTCAGGTGCAGAAGCAAAAAAGTTAATTGATGAGCACCCAGATGCAGCCATCATCCTACTCGATGTTGTTATGGAAACTGACGACGCTGGTTTGCAAGTCGCGAAATACATACGCAATACCGTTAAAAATAATTACATTCGTATCATTTTACGCACTGGGCAACCAGGTCAAGCCCCTGAGCGTCAAGTCATTGTCAATTACGACATAAATGACTACAAATCTAAAACAGAACTCACCGCACAAAAACTATTCACCGTGATGATGGCTAGCCTTCGTTCGTATCGCGATATTATTTCTATTGAACAGTCACGTGAGGGGCTGGAAAAAATAATTACCGCCTCTCGCAATATTTTTGCAACTCATTCAATGGATAACTTTATTGAAGGGGTGATGCAGCAGCTAACCTCCTTGCTTAATGTGGCCGACGAAGCTATGTATGCCACTACCTTAGTTGCGCAAAATCCGTCAGAGGAATTAAATAAAAAACTGATTGTTTGCTCTGGCACTGGTGATTTTGCTAAGCGCGAAGGGGAAGAGCTAGAAACAGTATTAGCAGCAGATCAACTCTTAGCGTGCCAAGAAGCCCTAGCTAACAAAGCAATTGTTTATAAAGATGACTATTTGTTTGCCTATTGTAGTAGTAAATTTAATCATAATTCGATGTTATTTGTATCCGGTGTGCCATCGAAACTGACAGATACGCAACGAAATCTAATCGAAATTTTTTCTCAAAATGTGCAGTTGGCATTTGAAAATGTACAATTACACACTGAAGTTGAAGCCACCCAGCAAGAACTTGTCTATCGTTTAAGCGAAGCAGTTGAACAGCGTTCATGTGAAACGGGTAATCATGTAAAACGGGTTGCTTATATTTGTTATGAACTGGCATTAGCGTATGGATTATCTGAAGAGCAAGCGAATTTAATTCGCTTTGCCTCGCCTCTACATGATGTGGGTAAAATAGGTATTCCGGATGCTATTTTAAATAAACCCGGTAAATTAAACAGTGATGAGTGGGAAGTTATGAAAACCCATGCAGGCAAAGGCTACGCCATTTTAAAAGATTCACCGCGTAAAATAGTCAGTGCAGGGGCCTTAATTGCACAGCAACATCACGAAAAATGGGATGGGTCTGGTTACCCTTGCGGCTTAAAAGGCGAGAGTATCGATATTTTTGCTCGCATAGTGGCATTGGCCGATGTGTATGATGCACTGCGTCATAAACGTTGTTATAAAGGTGCGTGGACACTTGAAGAAGCCGTTGCTGAGATCAATGCAAACAAAGGTACGCATTTTGATCCTAAACTTGTTGATGTATTCAATGATAAACTTGAAGAACTTGAAGCGGTAATTTTACGCTTTCCTGATAAAACACATAACTAAACAGAAGTAACAATACACATGGATTATTTAGCATTAAAACATACGCACATGGCGATTGCGCTAGTGAGTATTATTTTATTTTACGTACGTTCTTTTTCGCGCATGGGCAGTGACAGCCTTGCTAAAAATAAAGTGGTTTTCATTGGTAGCCACAGTATAGATACCTTACTAATCATCTCGGCTATTACTTTAATGGCCATGGCTAAAATAAACCCGTTAGAGCAACTTTGGCTATTAGAAAAAATTGTATTGGTGGTTGTTTATATCGCCGTTGGGATTATTAGTGCGAAGCAAACCACAACATTACCTAAAGTTATGTTTTTAGTGTTTAACACTGCGGTTATCTTAGCTATTGGCTTTTTAGCAACCGCTAAAGCCCCGCTATTGTTGTAATTAACAATACTTGCTTAAGCTTTACACTACAGGTGTAAAGCTTGCCTCTTTATTTCATTTCTGATTATTGGTATCTAACCTTAAAATTAGGTAAACTACGTGTTCGTTTTCTAGAATGTTGTAGTATGAATGACCACCCTCGGGTTTGATGAACACGATGAATCTTATATAGAAGATGCCTACGATGATTTTTTGCCACCGGCAATATATCGTTGTATTAAAGCAGAAGCTAAATGGGACCCTCAAATAGACTTAACACCAAGTCTTGAAATATTGACTGCGTTTGAGCAACAAATAGAGACTATTTGTTCGCAAACACGCGATGCACATGATCGTTTAGAACAACTACTTGATTGCTTTTACAGTCAGTGGTTATTTAGTGCGTCAAGCCTTAAAGTACCTGAGTACAAGCTAAACAGTATTAGCTACACCTTATCTATGCGCAGTGGTACACCTACGACCTTAGCTATTTTGTTATGCCATTTTTTACAGCATGCAAAACTTGATGCTAGTGTAAGCATAACTCAAGGCGAAGTGGGCATTCACGTCGCAATGAGCGATGATGAAGGGTACATTGTTGAGCCAAGTAGTGGTCAACAAAGCTGGTATATCATTCCTGAAAATACCAACGAAGATAATGCACAAGAGCAAGAGCCTCTTGAGCTTATTTTTGAAGACGAAGTATATAAATTATTTTTAGCGCAACAAAAATGGTCTTTTATTAGTGAGAACAAATTTGGTCATGCGTTAACTTGCGTTGATTTGTTAATGGAAATGCTAGGTGATGATCCCTATGAGCGACGCGACAGAGGCTATTTACTAAATCAGCTAGGTTGCCCTAAAATGGCCCGAGATGATTTACAATTTTTTGTTGATGAATGTCCCGACGACCCTGCTATTGAAGTCATCCAACATCAAATCGAAGAACTTGAAGATAATCATAAAACCCACCATTAAAAATAAAAATAGGAAACGTTATGGCTGATCCCCAAACTGCCTTGATCACCAATGATGCTGTTGTACTAGGTTTACTGGCGATTATTTTAGGCTTTATTTTTAAAACCTCGTCAAGTCAGCGCCCAGGGCTTGTAACATTTTACAAATATGTGCCTGCATTATTGCTGTGCTATTTTTTACCATCGTTGCTAAATACCTTTGGTATTGTTGATGGCTCGCAATCGAGTGTGTATTACGTTGCCTCGCGGTATTTATTACCTGCGTGTTTAATCTTACTAACTATTAGCATTGATTTAAGAGCGATTATTAATCTAGGCCCTAAAGCATTAATTATGTTCTTAACGGGCACCGTAGGTATTGTGATTGGTGGGCCATTAGCTATTTTAATTATGAGTGCCGTTTACCCTGAAGCAGTGGGTGGACATGGCCCTGATGCTGTTTGGCGCGGTATGACAACTATTGCGGGTAGCTGGATTGGCGGCGGCGCAAACCAAGCGTCTATGAAAGAGATGTTTGAAGTTGGCGGTGATATCTTCTCTGCTATGGTTACTGTTGATGTGATTGTGGCTAATCTATGGATGGCGGTATTATTATTAATGGCGGCTAACCATAAAGCGATTGATGCCAAAGCGGGGGCCGATACCACTGCGATTGAAGATTTAAAACAGCGTGTTGAAAAATACCATGCAGAGCATGCCCGTATGCCAACGCTGAATGATTACATGATGATTATTGCTATTGCCTTTGGTATTACTGGTTTAGCACATTTTTGTGCTGATATTTTAGGACCGTTCTTTGCCAATAACTATGCATGGGCAAAAGAATACAGTTTAAATAGTAAGTTCTTTTGGCTTATTGTTATATCGACCACTATAGGCATTAGTTTATCGTTCACTAGAGTGCGTCATATCGAAGCCTTTGGCTCGTCTAAAGTGGCATCAGCATTTTTATATATCTTAGTAGCATCAATTGGCCTGCATATGAATGTGATGGCGATTTTTGATTCACCAATGTATTTTGTGCTTGGTGCAATTTGGATGCTAACTCACGCCAGCTTAATGCTGATTGTTGCTAAACTAATTAAAGCGCCGTTATTTTACATGGCTGTTGGCTCTCAGGCCAATGTAGGTGGCGCGGCCTCGGCTCCTGTTGTCGCCGCTGCGTTTCATCCATCACTGGCACCGGTCGGCGTTTTATTAGCAGTACTAGGCTATGGTGTAGGTACATATATGGCGTATATTTGTGGATTAATGATGCAAGCAGTTGCACCATAAGGAATTAAAATGAACAACCAAGTTATAAATATTAATCAAATAGAACTGGCAAATGATAAACCTTTCGTTTTATTTGGTGGCATGAATGTGCTGGAATCTCGTGATTTAGCGATGCGTATTGCCGAGCATTATGTTGAAGTGACTACTAAATTAAATATTCCTTATGTATTTAAGGCGTCATTTGATAAAGCCAATCGCTCGTCAATCAATTCTTACCGTGGTCCGGGCATGGAAGAAGGCTTAAAGATATTTGAAGAGATTAAAAATACCTTTAATATTCCGCTGATCACCGATGTGCACGAACCTCATCAAGCAGCACCGGTTGCAGAGGTTGTTGATGTTATTCAGCTACCGGCATTTTTGGCTCGTCAAACAGACTTAGTGGTTGCAATGGCAAAAACAGGCGCGATTATTAATGTGAAAAAGCCACAGTTTTTAGCCCCACATGAAATGCGTCATATCATTACTAAATTTAATGAAGCGGGCAATAATAATGTGGCCTTGTGTGAACGTGGTTCAAGCTTTGGTTATAACAACCTAGTTGTTGATATGCTAGGTATGGATGATATGAAAACCATGGCGCCCGTTATATTTGATGCAACTCATGCGCTACAACGTCCTGGCGGTCGAGCAGACTCAGCCGATGGTCGTCGTGCTCAAGCAGCTGAACTGGCTCGTAGTGGCATGGCACTGGGTATTGCAGGCTTATTTATTGAAGCACACCCAAATCCAAATGAAGCAAAATGTGATGGCCCTTGTGCATTAGCACTGAGTAAATTAGAAGGGTACTTATCGCAAATGAAAGCGGTTGATGATTTAATCAAAAGCTTTGCTCCGCTTGATACCAGTGCTAGCGATTTATAAAAGAGTGATTAACTCATAAAAAAGCGACTTAGGTCGCTTTTTTTGTGGCTTGAATATACTCTTTCCCAGCATAGGTATATAATTCACCGCATAAGAAAAACTAATTCTAAGCTTGGTTGCCATGTCAAGACGAGTTCCTCCATTAAACGCGCTGAAAGCTTTTGAAGCTGCAGCACGTCATTTAAGCTTTACTAAAGCCGCAGAAGAGTTGTATGTCACGCAAGCTGCGGTGAGTCATCAAATAAAAACGCTTGAAGAGCATTTAGGCTTAAAGCTGTTTTTACGTAAAAATCGCTCGTTATTATTAACCGAAGAAGGCCAAGGTTACTTTTTAGATATTAAAGAGATTTTTACTCAGCTAATTGACGCAACCGAAAAGCTACTAGCCCGTGGTGCAAAAGGCTCGCTAACAGTGAGTTTAACCCCGAGCTTTGCGATTCAATGGCTTATTCCTCGATTGAGCTTATTTAACGAGTTACACCCTGAAATTGATGTGCGAATTAAAGCCCAAGATCAGGACGAAAACTCGTTAACAGACGATGTTGATATTTCAATTTATTATGGTCGCGGTCATTGGAGTGGCGTACAAGCTTATAAATTGCACACTGAATACTTAGTGCCACTGTGTAGCCCATTATTGTTGAGTGGCCCTAGAGCGCTTAACCAACCCAGTGATTTAGCAAACCATACCTTGCTACATGACACCACCCGTAAAAACTGGAAAACCTGGATGAAAACCGCCGGCGTACGTAATGTACAAGTTAACCAAGGGCCTATTTTTAGTCATTCATCTATGGTGCTGCAAGCTGCGGTACATGGCCAAGGTGTTGCAATAGGTAATAGTGTTTTAGCAAAACCAGATATTGATGCAGGACGTTTAGTGATCCCGTTCAATCACAGTTTAGAAAGTAAAAACGCCTATTATTTGGTGATCCGTGAGTCGCAAAATGAATTAGGTAAAATTGTGTCATTTAAAGATTGGATGTTAAGCCTAGTTGAGCAGGAGCAAGAATATTAATGAGCATCGAATGGGTTAGAAGTAGTCAGCAACCGGCAATCGCACAGTTTATATTTGCTCATGGCGCAGGGGCTGGCAGTGATTCTGAGTTTATGCAAATCATGGCTAAACAACTCAGTGAGTACGGTATTGACGTTGGCTTGTTTGATTTTGAATATATGCAAATTGCTAAACAAACTAACAAACGTCGTCCACCAGAGCGAGCGCCTAAACTACTTACATATTTTGAGCATATACTTACTCAAGCTGATGCAAATTTACCGCTATTTATAGGGGGTAAATCAATGGGCGGGCGCATGGCATCGATGCTTGCCTGTTCGACCTCTCATCCTGTTTTAGGTGTGCTTGCGTTTGGTTATCCGTTTCATCCTCCGGGCAAGCCAGAAAAACTGCGCACAGATCACTTTGCAGACATACCGTGTCCTTTTTTAGTACTACAAGGTGAACGAGACACCTTTGGCACCCGTGAAGAGCTTGCCAAAATGGCAATGCCAAAACAGCCGCAGTATATATGGTTAACTGATGGTGACCACTCACTAAAACCGCGTAAAAAAAGTGGCGTGACTGAGCAACAAAACCTGAATGCTGCGGCAATACAGGCAGCAAGCTTTATAAAGAATACGCTTGAAAATTTAAAAGAGGATAAACATGATTAAACTATTTTTATTAGCAGGCAGCTTTTTTTGCATGCTTTCAGTGATACTGGGCGCATTTGCTGCTCATGGTCTGAAAAGTCGTTTATCAGAGTACTCCATTGGTATTTTTAAAACCGCCGCTGAGTATCAAATGGTACATGGGCTGGCACTGATTGCAGTGGCAATCTTAATAAAGTGGGGCATTAACTTAAGCATGGCAGGTGGTTTTTTTATAGCGGGTACACTGTTATTTAGTGGCAGCTTATATTTACTGGCTTTAACCGGCTTAAAGTGGCTGGGCCCAATTACACCTCTAGGTGGACTGTGTTTTATTATTGGTTGGATAGTTATTTTAGTGCAAGTTGCACGATTTAAGTTTTAAAGAGTTTAAGGGTTAATATGTCTAGTGTTGTGATTTACTGTCGTAGTGGTTTTGAAAGCGATGCCGCTGCTGAAATAACGTTTCACGCCGCCGAGCAAGGGTTTGCAGGGTATGTAAAAGCAAAACCAAATACCGGTTATGTTATTTATGAATGTTTTGAAGCGCAGCACAGCGACGAAATAATCAAAAAAGTTGATTTTAAAAATATGGTATTTGCACGCCAATGGTTTGCCGGTAATCTGATAGAAAATATGCCATTAGAGGATAGAGTGGGCGCTATTGTAGATGCCGCAAAAGACTTTACTTTATGCTCTGAACTACGAGTAGAAACACCCGATACCAACGAGGGCAAAGAGTTACTGACTTTTTGTAAAAAAATATCAACTCCGCTTAAAAAAGCGCTCGAGAAACAAAACACCGTATTGCGTGAACCAAAAGCCAATCGTCCAGTAATGCATGTGCTGTTTTTAGCTAATAATACTGCGTATGTGGGTCACTCTTATAGCTATAACAACTCACCTTTCTTTATGGGGATTCTGCGTTTACGTATGCCAAACGATGGCCCAAGCCGTTCAACCCTTAAGTTAGATGAAGCATTTAATGTATTTATTCCTGAGCAGCAGCGTGAGTCAAGAGTACAAGCTGGGATGCGCAGCGTTGATTTAGGTGCTTGCCCAGGTGGTTGGACTTATCAGTTGGTTCGCCGTGGTATGTTTGTTAGCGCGATAGATAATGGCCCAATGAATGAAAGTTTAATGGAAACAGGGCAAGTAAAACATTTTAGAGAGGATGGTTTTAAATACCGCCCAGAAAAAAGAAACATAACCTGGTTAGTTTGCGATATGGTAGAAAAGCCAACGAAAGTAACTAACTTGATGATTGACTGGGCAGTAAACGCCTATGCAAAAGAGCTTATTTTTAATCTAAAACTACCGATGAAAAAACGCTTTGATAGTGTGTATGAATGTCTAAAAATGATTAGAGAGGAAATGGCGAAGTTCGGTATCAGCTACGAATTACAAGCTAAGCATTTGTACCATGATCGTGAAGAGATAACGGTGCACTTAAACGTAATTAAAGTACCACAAAGCTTATATAGTTAATTGATTAGCGAGTATAAAAAATGGGCCAACAGGCCCATTTTTTTTAACTACGATATTGTGGTCGGTAATGCTCAACCCATAACCGTGTAGCGCCGCACACTGCCACAGGCATCACAATTAAATTTATAAATGGGATAGCGGTTAGCAGCATCACTGCAAAGCCAAACCCGTAAGATAAGCCTTGTTTGCTTTTTAAGTCATTTTTCATTTGAGTGAAGCTAACTTTGTGGTTATCAAAAGCATAATCTTTATATTGCACCGCATACATCCAGCAGGTAAAAAGCACCCAGAGCACTTGGCCTATTACCGGTAACACCCACAATAGAATAAAAAAGCCAATAGCGCGCGGGAGGTAGTAGCAAAGCTTAGTCCATTCTCGGCCTAGCATTCGCGGCACATCTTTGACTAAATCAGCTAATCCATCGTCGTTAATTTTTTGACCAGTTAAATACAGCTCAACTTTTTCACTTAGCAAGCCATTAAAAGGTGCGGCGATAAAGTTAGTAATAACGGTAAATAACATACTGTAACTAAACAGCACCACCAGTACAGCAATTGGCCACATTAACCATTCGAGCCAACTTAACCATTCTGGGAGCATGGTATTTACGGCATTAAAGCCATCACTCAGCCAGCCAAATAAAAAGAATAAGGAGCTACCAAATAATAAAATATTAATAAGTAGGGGGATTAGTACAAAGCGTTTTAGTCCTTTTTGACTAATTAACTTAAACCCGGAAAAAAAATATTCCATACCTTGCGTTATTTGCACACTAACCTCATCGATTATTTATCTTTTGGCTATTATAAATAGCTTGATGATTTTAAACAGTACTTTTAAGTAACAAAGTATTTAATAAATGGTATTTCAAATAGAATGATAATAAATTGCTAGCTTGGGCAATTGCTTTGAATTCTTCGAAAGTGCTTAATGAAATAAAATGCTCGGCAATAGACAAAATTACCATAGATGCTAATTTCAATATTATGTATAGTCAAAAGACTATAATAAATTATTATATAGAATATAGCGGCGCATTTAGCGTAAGTGACTGTTGAGGAATATAATTTGATTGAAATCATGAGAGTCAGAAAGCTGCTTTCTCAGCAACAAAGTATATTATCTAAAATAGCCTTGGGTGCGCCACTTGATGAAGTACTTGAAAATATTTGTTTATCTATTGAGGATCTTATTGAAGACTCCTCTGCAAAGTGCTCTATATTAACACTCAAAGGTGAGCAGTTATTTCATAGTGCGGCGCCTAATATTGCAAAGGGTTACTGTGAGGCAATTAATGGCGTACATATCGGCCCCAGTGTTGGCTCATGCGGTACTGCAGTGTATGAAAAAAAGCGAGTAATAGCCTCAGATATTGCAACATCACCCTTATGGGAAAACTATAAAGCGTTGGCATTGAGTTTTGATCTAAGGTCGTGCTGGTCAACCCCTATTATTTCAACACAATCAGACATATTAGGCACTTTTGCAATTTATCATGACAGTGCCAAGTCACCGACACCTCAAGATTTAGAGTTAATAGACTTTTTTGTTGATTTCACCAGTATTGCTTTAGAAAAGCACACAGAGTCACTAAAATCAAAAGTGTTACTTGCAGAATTACAGCAAAGTAATGAAAAGTTTAAAGCCTTCGCAAAAGTACTTCCCGATCTAACTCTTATTTTGAGTGAAGAAGGGGAGTATACCAACGTTTACGGCACTACTAATGAAAGTTTATATTTAAGCCAAGAGCATGTGATTAATCGAAATGTCAGAGATATTATGCCTCCCGAGGATGCTAATCCTATTATGGCGGTAATTGCCAAAACGCTTCAAACTAATGAAGTTCAAGTGTTTGAGTATCAGCTAAATATAAAAGGTAAACAACTTACATTTGAAGGACGAACAGCCCCGCTTGAAAGTTACCAACCTAATAATCCCTCTCAGCGACATGTAGTATGGATGGCCAGAGATATCTCTACTCGTAAAGCTGCCGAAGAAGAAGTACAACGGTTAGCATTTTTTGACCCGCTTACAAACCTCCCGAACCGCAGAATGCTCAATGATAAACTCAGTATGTATGTTGAACAAATTAAGCAGTCTGATCACACGGGCGCACTCTTATTTTTAGATTTAGATAATTTTAAACGTATAAACGACTCATTAGGGCACAATGCCGGTGATGAAATACTGGTTGAGCTATCACAGCGACTAACGCGTGTTTTAAACCCAACAGATACCCTTGCCCGCGTGGGCGGTGATGAATTTATTATACTCATTGAGAATGTAGGAGATAGCCATAAGCAAGCGAGTCTTGAATCAGAATTAATGGCTAAAGTGGTACAAAGCGTTTTTTATGACAAGTTTGAGATAGGGGATTTGGCGTTTCAAGTTAGCTGCAGTATAGGTATATGTTTAATTAATAACGCCAATGCTATTAGCGAAAATATTTTAAAATTTGCAGATACCGCCATGTATCGCTCTAAAATGAAAGGCGGTAATAGTAGTAGCTTTTACGATCCTGCACTGCAAACCTTACTGGAAAATCAAACTGAGCTTGAAACAGATATAGTCAGAGCGATTGCATGTGATGAATTTTGTGCTTACTTTCAGCCTCAATTATCAATTGATGGCAGTATTATTGGTGCAGAAGCACTCATACGATGGAATCACCCAACTAAAGGACTAATCTCTCCTAATTCGTTTATTCCGATTGCCGAGCAATTTGGCTTAATTCAAAAGTTACAAAACATTGTATTGCGCGATATTTGTATTTTACTGGAAACACTTCGAGATCATAACGTACTGAAAAACCAGTTTAATGTATCTATTAACATTAGCCAGTGTCAGTTTAATTCTTCTACTTTAAAAGGAGAATTGTTTAAAGCGATTGAGACGTATGATGTATTACCCTCACAAATTAAATTAGAGATCACTGAGTCCATGTTAGCGGGTGATTTAATGAGTACGGTAAAGCAAATGAAAGAGCTAAAGTCGCAGGGATTTGTATTTTCAATTGATGACTTTGGTACCGGCTACTCGTGTTTAAAGCACTTGAGTGTTTTACCGATAGACGAACTAAAAATAGATAAAAGCTTTATTGATAAAGTGTTGGATAACGCATCGGGGCAAAGCATAGTTCAGTCTATTATTGGTTTAGGTCATAGTTTAGATATTAATATAGTAGCCGAAGGGGTCGAAAGTGCTGAGCAACTACATGTATTAAAGTCGATGGGTGTAAATGCTGTGCAAGGTTATTTATTTGCAAAACCATTAACACACAGCAATTATTTAAAATGGCATAAAGAGCACCAGTAACCTCGTGTTTATCATTAACTGAGGCGACAAGTTTAGTTACCCCAATCGATAAGTCGCTTTGTCTTACCTCTAATTGGGCAGTAACGTTTGCTAACTTACTGCGTTTTAGCTCAAACAGAAATGTATACTTTTTGTTTGTTTGCTAGCTAAGTGTAATGAGTTTTTTACTATTTTGTAACAGTTGCACAAATCATTGTTGTGGCATTGGTTTAGCGTTTTTAACGCGTTAAACTAGTCAGGAATTGGCAATAAGTCTACTTGTTGTGACATTATCTAAACGTAAACACGACAGGTACTTGAAACTTGCTTTTGAGTTGCTTTTTCGTTCGTTGTAACTATGGTTTAGGGTTATGTCATGGTATGTCGCTATGTCGGTAACTGTAAAAAACCATTAGGAGCGATAAATGAATACCACGAAAGTAGCTTTAAAGTCGGGTGAAACACACTCTCCCCGAGTAAAGTTTCTGGAAGGGGTTGATATACCCGTTTTTTTAATCAGTGGCGGTATATTAGTTTTATTTGCCGCGCTGGCACTGTACGACATAAAACTGATGTCGGATTGGATAAACTCTGCCTTTGCCTTTTCCACTAAAATCTTTGGCGCCTTTTGGCAAGTTCTGCTGTTATTAACCTTTGTGATTGGCATATTTTTAGCCGTAGGCCGCACCGGTTCAGTGGTGCTCGGCGGTTTAAAAACCCCTGAAATATCTACCTTCAAATGGATAAGTATAATTATGTGTACTTTGCTTGCAGGTGGCGGTGTATTTTGGGCCGCAGCAGAGCCAATGGCACACTTTATTTCTCCGCCCCCGTTATTTGGTGGTGAAACTGGCACAAAGGATGCCGCCTACAACGCTCTTGCACAAAGCTTTATGCACTGGGGCTTTTTAGCCTGGGCTATTTTAGGTAGTTTGACCGGTATTGTTTATATGCATCTCCATTACGAAAAAGGATTACCGCTTAAACCGCGCACTTTGCTTTACCCGGTATTTGGCGATCGCGCAATGAAAGGTGCGCTTGGTACTATTGTTGATGCATGTTGTGTACTCGCTGTGGTTGCTGGCACTGTTGGTCCTATTGGTTTTTTAGGTTTACAAGTGAGTTTTGGTCTAGAAAAGTTGTTTGCCATTCCTGATACCTACACCACGCAGGTGGTTATTTTATTTAGCTTAATTGGAATTTACACACTTTCAGCGGTAAGTGGGGTTACCAAAGGTATTCAGCTACTAAGCCGTTTTAATGTTGTACTGGCAGTGTTGCTGATGTTGTTTATATTACTAATGGGGCCAACTGCGTTTATTATCGACAGTTACATTCATTCCTTTGGTTTGTATTTAGATAACTTTATTCCTATGGCTACATTTCGTGCCGATAAACCGTGGCTAGACTGGTGGACTGTATTCTTTTGGGGCTGGTTTTTAGGTTATGGCCCATTAATGGCTATGTTCGTTGCACGCATATCCCGTGGACGTACTATTCGTGAAATGATTTTACTTATTTCTGTGGTTGCCCCTGTGATCACGTGTTTTTGGTTTACTATTGTTGGCGGCTCAGGCATCTTTTTTGAATTAAATAATCCTGGCGTTATATCAGAGCCTTTTGCTGGGCTTAATTTGCCAGCGGCATTGTTAGCCATCACTGAGCAGTTACCTATGGGATTCGTTGTGTCAGTGTTATTTTTAGTACTGACCACTATTTTTGTGGCAACAACAGGTGATTCAATGACGTATTCGGTATCTATGGTAATGACGGGTACCGATCACCCACAAACCTCTATTCGAGTGTTTTGGGGGATTATGATGGGGGTGATGGCGGCGTTGCTTATTTCTATAGGCGAGGGCGGAATTTCAGCCTTGCAGTCGTTTATTGTGGTCACTGCGGTGCCAGTTTCGTTTGTGTTACTACCTTCGTTGTGGACAGCACCACAAATAGTTAAGAAAATGGCAGACGAACAAGGGCTTTAATAATTGATAAAGAGCGCTAATAAGCGCTCTTTTTCTGGGTACATCATGTTCTCACCTTGTTATTGAGCTATTTATTATCCTAGCAATAAACTAACCCACTAAAAATAACTTAGCCTAAGTAGGTTGTTCATTCCTATCGATACGGTATAGTTTAAATATATTTAAGCATAACCTTGAGATAAACCATGCAGTTAGTCGACTTAGACCCTTGTGATCAGGATGTGATCAACGTATTTGCTGACATAGATCGACTTATTAGCTCATTATATCCTGTAGCAACTTCACAAGCGCTTACAGTTAATGAGCTTGGTTTACCGGGCGTTTATGCTGTAGGGTTAAAAAATCAAGACGGAATAGTTGCCTGTGGCGCAATAGTAAAGCAATTTGATGGTATCTGGTATGGCGAAATTAGACGGCTTTACGTAAAACCTAGCTATCGCGGAAAAGGCTTATCGCGGCGTATTATGCAAATTTTATTGCACTATGCAGGCGAAGAAGAAATCCCAATCATAAAACTAGAAACAGGACCAAAGCAAATACAATCAATCCATCTTTATGAGAATTTAGGGTTTGTGCAATGTGCCCCTTTTGGTGAATACACAGAAAACCCGAATAGCTTATTTATGGAGCTTGCGCTCAGCTAATATTGCTTTGTTTGAAGCTTTTATTTATCAATTTCAATCCTAACTCGTTACGAGTAGAAATACTTGTTGGACATGAATCACTATTTTTCTTTTAATGCGCGGCAACTAGCCGGTTTGGCATTCATAAATAAAAGAGAAAGATAAATGAAAGAGACAACATCACTAGAACAAGCTCGTACGAGCTACAACGTTCGTCATTGGAGCCAAGGTTTTTTTGGTATTAATGATCAAGGTGATGTGTATGTTGCGCCCAAGGCTGATGCCCCACAGCAAACCATTGCACTAACAGACATTGCTAAGCAACTTGAAGACAAAGGTTTAAGCTTGCCAGCACTTGTTCGTTTTCCACAAATATTACACCATCGTGTGCATAGCCTATGTGGCGCATTTAATACCGCAATAGAAAGCTATGGCTATCCAAAAGACTATTTATTAGTTTATCCAATTAAAGTAAATCAACAGCGTGAAGTTGTTGAAGAAATTGTTGCCAGCCAAGCGCAAGTAGAAAAAAAACAGCTAGGTTTAGAGGCTGGTAGCAAGCCAGAGTTATTAACTGTATTAGCGCTGGCTGAAAAAACCAGTGCGGTCATTGTGTGTAATGGCTACAAAGATAAAGAATATGTGCGCTTAGCGCTGATTGGCGAGAAGCTGGGCCATAAAGTGTATATCGTACTTGAGAAACTGTCTGAGCTGGATATGGTGCTTAGCCAAGCCAAAGAACTTAACGTAAAACCGCGTATTGGTATTCGTGTGCGTTTAGCCTCGCAAGGCAAAGGTAAATGGCAGGCCAGTGGCGGTGAAAAATCGAAGTTTGGGTTATCTGCTTCACAAGTGCTGTATGTAGTAAACCGCTTAAAAGAAACAGATCAGCTTGATTTAGTTCAGCTTGTGCATTTTCACTTAGGGTCGCAAATGGCTAACATTCGTGATGTACGTTTAGGTGTAAGTGAAGCTGCACGTTTTTATTGTGAACTACGCAAGTTGGGCGCGCACATAGAGTGCCTTGATGTAGGGGGCGGTTTAGCGGTTGATTATGACGGCACGCGAAGTCAATCTCACAACTCAATGAATTATAGCTTGGCTGAATACGCAAATAATATTGTCTACACCATAGGTGATATTTGTAAGCAGTATGAACAGCCTTTTCCTACCATTATTTCAGAGTCGGGAAGAGCATTAACAGCGCATCACGCGGTACTAATTTCCAATGTAATTGGCACCGAAACGTATACACCGGAAGAAATAGAAGCGCCAGCTGATGATGCGCCGCAATTACTTAAAAATATGTGGATTTCATGGCAACAATTGCATGTACTTACTGATGACCGTGCATTAATTGAGATTTTTCACGACAGCCAAGGTGATTTAGCTGAAGCGCATAGTCAGTTTGCGATGGGATTATTAGATTTAACCCAACGTGCATGGGCAGAGCAAATAAACTTACGCGTGTGTTATGAACTTAATAAATTAATGGATAACAAAAACCGTTTTCATCGACCGATTATAGATGATCTGAATGCGCGTTTAGCGGACAAGTTTTTTGTCAATTTCTCATTGTTTCAGTCATTGCCTGACGCGTGGGGTATTGACCAAGTGTTTCCGGTATTGCCTTTAAGTGGTTTAACGCAAGCTCCACAAAAACGGGCTGTGTTACTAGATATCACCTGTGATTCAGATGGCGCATTAGAGCATTATGTAGATGGTCAAGGTATTGAAAGTACGTTACCAGTACCAGAGTTTACAGCAGATAAACCTTATTTAATGGGGTTTTTCTTAGTAGGTGCCTATCAAGAGATTTTAGGCGATATGCATAACTTATTTGGTGATACGCACAGTGCTATTGTCAATATGGATGAGCAAGGTATTGCTAGCATTACAGAAATTAATCATGGTGATACTGTGGCTGACATGATGCGTTATGTACATTTAGATGTTGAAGGTTTTCAGCAGTCTTATGCGCAGTTAGTCAGCGCAAAAATTGCAGCAGATGAACAGCAAAGCGTTTTAGACGAGTTGCAAAGCGGCCTTGATGGCTACACTTATTTAGAAGAGTTATAAGCAATGTCTAGCTTGTTTGGTTGTGTTGACCACTCATTGTACTCAAACGGGATGACGTTTTTACGTCGTCCTATGGTACAAAACATTAATGCGATTGAAGCCGATGTAGTGGTATTGGGTCTACCGTTTGATTTGGCTACTTCAGGGCGCCCTGGTGCCCGCTTAGGGCCTGATGCTATTCGCAGAGCGTCAGTGCATTTAGCGTGGGAAGATACGAAATATCCGTGGACATTTCCGTTGTTTGAGCGCTTAACCATGGCGGATGCTGGCGATTTTACCTATCCGGTGGGCGATCCTGAATATTTTACCGCGCAATTAGAAATGGCGGCAGAGCAAATACTTCGCCAAGGTAAAACATTATTAGGCTTGGGTGGCGATCATTTCGTAACGTTACCACTATTGCGCGCACATGCAAAAGTGCATGGCAAAATGGCATTAGTGCATTTCGATGCGCATACCGATACCTATAGCAACGGCTCGCGTTTTGATCACGGCACCATGTTTTATCATGCGCCAATGGAAGGGTTAATTGATGTTAATCACAGTATTCAGCTAGGCATTCGTACTGACTTTGATCAAAGCAAGCATGAGTTTGCAGTGATTGATGCCATGCAAGCCAATGATCTGCATGCGAATGATATTGCAGCTCAGATTATTGAGCGAGTGGGCGATTTGCCGGTTTATTTAACCTTTGATATAGATTGTTTAGACCCTGCCTTTGCACCAGGCACGGGCACACCAGTGTGTGGTGGCTTAACCTCTGATAAAGTGCTTAAAATTTTACGCGCACTTAAAGGCATTAATATGGTGGGAATGGATGTGGTTGAAGTATCCCCGTCTTATGACCAAAGTGAGCTTACCGCCATTGCCGCTGCAACGATTGCCAGTGAATTACTGCATTTGTGGGCATTTAAGCATAAATATTAATATGTGTTAATGCAGTTTAAAAAGCGCCAATTTGGCGCTTTTTTTGTATGAAAATAAAAGACTATTAAAACTGCATATTGTGCTTTTTAGCATAAATAAAAAACACCGGAATTTCGATTATGACGTAAGTTAAAAAAGTAAACCAAAACCAATTAACTTCAAATATTAACCAGCTAAATTGCACGCCCGAGTTGTAATAAAGGCTAGATGCAATTAATAGTGTAATGCCTGTTGCAAATAAATCTTGCACCGATACTTTTTTAAAGCTGCTGCCTGCAAAGCGCGGATAAATAAACCCGTAGCCTAGGGTTATCATAATGATAACCAATAAGAGCAAATTCAGTTCAGGGGTCATAGTGGTTTATATTGCCTCGCATATTCTATTCGCTCTTGAGAGCTTGGGTGCGTTGATAAATACTTTAACCAAGTATCATCAAGGGTCGCCTCTTGTGCTTTTAAATTATTTTCCAGGGCTTCAATTGCATCCGCAAAATCATGATTAGAGTAACCTAATGCAATTAATTTTTCGATGGCATACTGATCAGCTTCGCGTTCCATATCTCTTGAAAATGCTTGCTGTAAAAAAGACGATCCAGAGCCCAAAACCACCTCTGTAATACCTTCTAAGTCACCAAAAATAACCGCGAGAACAATACTACTGGCAGCCGCTTGGGCGGTCAGGCGAATACCATGATGGTACTCAACATGACCAATTTCATGTAATAAAATTGCGCGGAGTGCGTCCGGCTTATCATTCAATAGCGTTACTAGCTCATCGGTAACAACAACGCGGCCATGGGGCAGTGCAAACGCATTAGCAGACAAGTAGTCTGATTTATAAAATGAGAGTCTAAATTTAGCGGTATCTAAATTCAACTGCTTGAGCATGGTTTGCCATGGTAACTGTAATGCTGATTGCTGGTCTTCACTGAGGTTTGTTGGCTCTAAAGCAACTTTCTCAATCACAGTGAGAGCTTGCTCTCCCATGTTTTCAACGGTGTTAGGGGAGGCCAAGCTTACGCTATATACCGCGATGGCTGGGATGCCTCGGTATAAAATAAACCACAATAGCAGTGGCGTTAAGATAATTGACAGTAAAATAAGCGCTTTATTTTTTTCTAAGCGTTCAGTAAGTCCCTGTTTATCCGGAGCAAACGGCCAGCGAAAATGTATATCCTGGGGCACAAAGCGGCCCCCTTCAGAAAAGCTGATTGCGGATGCAATACCCGGCAAAGGGCTTTCTAACTGGCAATTTACGAGTGATGAAGACACTAAAAGCTGTTGTTGAGCGTCGACAAGTTGCAGGTTGTCGTCAGTGACAATAGCGCTGCATTGTTGATGCTGGCTACTATTAGGGTAGTAATAGCAGCCAGTGATAGGAAAATCACTCATTTAAGTAAGCGAAATATCAATATCAAACACATTTGCCGCTTCTTCGGCAAATGATGATTGCTCTTGTTGTGCGGTATCAATAATTGCAAGGGCACCGCTGTAGATGGTGACCTCTGTTGCTTTAGCGAGTAGGCGAGCTCTGCGTATTTTTGCCCATGGGTAAGCCATGCCTAAGCTAAAAATAATTGCCAGTGCATTAGTAAATAGTAGTATGGCGTAGTCAGCTGCCTTTAAATCAGATTTAAAACTAGCAACATCGTCAAATTCACTGCTGTTAAATATATGGTTACGAATAATTGATTGATAAACTGCACTGAGCAATGTCAAAAATGCAATATAGAGTGCCATGATTAACACGGGAAATAATATTGTCGAGACATTTAAGTTACCTGGGTCAACATTACCTACACTTATCGCAACACCGCTAATACCTACAAATATACCAAAAATGACCAAACCTGCGATTGCAACTCCAATTGTAATGAGTGCAGCCATATAATAGGTTTCACCTTTGAGGTTCACATTGATAGCTTTATTACCGTAACTGATATTTTCATGTAAATATTGATCCATACGCTTTAACGCGTAAGGCAGTAATAAATACAAGGTGAATACACTGGCGATAGGCAATAGTACAAAGTTAACGAATGCGTCGCCGTAGTTGCCAGAAAATGCAAAACGTACGTTACGATGGCGGGTCATACGCATATTAAAACGTAGGCCTTGGTTGATGATCCAAGGCATAGCCAATAAAAAGCCGAGTGCGAATAATAGTCCAATTAATGGCAATAACTGTACAACAAGGCTGTAAATTACAAACACCACCACCGCTAAAATACGCCCTTTGAGAATTTGTATTGGGGTGGCTAGGTAGTCAAAACTATGGCCATCGATTTGGGTGTTACCATAAAAATAACGATAGGTGCGTACTTTAGCCCATGCCGAGTAAATTCCAAGAGTAAGTACGCTCAATAGTATATTGACTATCCAAATACCAAAAAACTCACCGCCTCTGCCGCTAAAATTTACTATGCCACTAAAAATGGGAGAGGCAGTTGGTGGTGTAGGGGGATTTGTTTCATTTGAAGTTGGGTGTATTGATTCCATTTAAAAAAAGTCCTTGTAATTTTTTGTAAATTTATCCTTTTTAGAGAATAAAAACAATCTTTATGATTAGCTAGCTTATTGTAAGTAGGCTAATTTTATTGCTTTTACTGTTTATGGGGCTGCACTTTAAGTCACCTCTGGTATACTGTGCAGATAATTTAATGGGGCTGTCATGATTTCAAAAAACCAACTTAAACTTATTCGCCAGCTTGGCCAAAAAAAGTATCGCAAGCAATTTAACCAATACTTAGTACAAGGCGAAAAAAATGTACTGGAGTTATTAAATAGCCCATTAAAAGTAAACGATGTATTTGCAACGCAAAGCTTTATTGATAATAACCAAAGCGCATACCCTCAAACGCATTTTATTACAGCAGATGAAGAGCAGCTAACAAAGGCCAGTACTTTAGTCAGTAATAATGCGGCTATTGCAGTTATTGATATGCCAAGCACCGTATTACCAGATGAAAACAGTTTAATATTGGCCTTAGATGGTGTATCTGATCCGGGTAATTTAGGTACCATCATTCGCGTGGCTGATTGGTACGGTATAAAACACATTGTTGCCAGCACCGACAGTGCCGATCCGTATAACCCAAAAACAATTAGCGCCACTATGGGGTCATTTGTTCGTGTATCGGTAAGCCAAGTTGATTTACCAGGCTATTTAACATCTTTGGATGTGCCTATTTATGGTGCATTTTTAGAGGGCAAGAATGTTCATCACTGCCAGTTTGCTGGGAAAGGGGTGTTATTGATGGGCAGCGAGTCACATGGTATACGCCAGCAGTGTGCCGCGCTTGTGAGTAATAAAATTACTATTCCCGCCTTTGGCGGTGCTGAATCGCTTAACGTGGCAATGGCAACGGGCATTATTTTAGATAACTTTAAACGCCAAGCTTAACCTTTTGCCTAAAAATAGGTTAAATTGTAAAAACTAACAAAAATAATAAAAATTGGTAAAACAAACAGATGCGCTTAAGCACTATAAAATTAGCGGGCTTTAAATCCTTTGTAGAGCCCACTAAAATTCCATTTCCGGATCAAATGACGTGTGTTGTCGGCCCTAATGGCTGTGGCAAATCGAACGTCATTGATGCGGTGCGATGGGTGCTTGGTGAAAGCTCAGCTAAAAATTTACGTGGCGATGCCATGACAGATGTTATTTTTAATGGCTCCACTAACCGCAAGCCCATCTCACAAGCTTCTGTTGAACTCATATTTGATAATACCCAAGGTAAATTACCCAATACCTTTGCTGATCGTAACCAAGTGGCTATTAAGCGTTTGGTAACTCGCGATGGCCAATCGCTGTACTTTTTAAATGGTAGCAAATGCCGCAAACGTGATATTACCGATATATTTTTAGGCACTGGGCTTGGGCCGCGTAGTTACGCCATTATAGAACAAGGCATGATCTCGCGTTTAATTGAGAGCAAACCGCAAGAGCTGCGTGTTTTTTTAGAAGAGGCGGCAGGCGTATCGAAATACAAAGAGCGCCGCCGTGAAACACAAACCCGCATAAAGAGCACCCGAGAAAACCTAGAGCGACTCCTCGATGTTCGCCAAGAGTTACAAAACCAGCTTGATAAACTTGCAGTACAGTCGGTTGATGCTAAAAAATATCGCGAATTTAAATCTCAAGAGCGCACTTTAAAGGGGCAAATAGCGGTATTAAAATGGCAAAAGCTGCATCAGCAACAAGTTGATAAAAGCGCACAAATAAAAAAACTGGATGAACAAATCAGCTTTTTTAAAACGGCGCATTCAGGCCATGATGATGTTCTGGCAAGTCTTGAAGCTCAAGTACAAGTTCAGCAAGATAAACTTAATGATGCACAGCAACAGCAGCACCATACACATACAGAATTGACTCGCAGTGAACAGCAGCAAATTAGCATTAAACAACAAACGCTGTCACTGAAACAAAATTTAGCCAAGTTAGAGCAACAAAAAAATCAAAGTGAAGAAGTCAAAACGCAGCAACAAAGTCTCTGCCAAGAGTTAGATGACAGCTTACAACAGGCTTTAGAGCATAACTTAATGTGTAGCGAGCAGGTTATAGAGCTTACCGATGAGGTTAATCGGCTGCTGGAGATTAAAAATGCCGACACATCACACTGGCAGTCGCTAAAAGAAGATTATCAACAATTGCATAATCAGCAGTTAGCGCATACCAACGCAGTAAAACACACAGAACAGAAAAGCAGTTATGTTAAGCAACAACTAACGCAGCTTGATGAGCAAATAGATGAGTTAAAACACAGTGAGATAGAGCAGCTATTAACTCAGCAACAACAGCACAGACAAGCCCTGACTGAGCAGCTAGCGAAAGCGCAAACGGCTCACAGTAAAGGCCAAACTGCGCAAACTACTCAGCAGCAACAGCTAGATGATGCACAGCAAGATTGGCAGCATTTATCTCAGCAAGTAAATGAATTAAAAGCCGGTATAGCGGGGCTACAAACTACTCTTGGGCTTGAAAAAAGCAGCGATGAAAGTTTAACCTTATTTAAGCAGTTAACTGTTCAGTCGGGATATGAGTTTTTAGTCGAGCAGGCGCTGTCATCACTTGATCATATTCATATTTCACAAGGTAAAGCAGAAAATAGCACGTGGGAAATTGCATCGCAGTCTGCAGCTAAGCACAGTATTGCCGCGTTTATTACCTCAGGCGTGTATCCTGAGTTATTAAATCATATTGCTTATGATGAAGCCGGCGATATAAGCGCACTTAACGACAATAGTTATATTGCGGTTATAGATAAGCAAGGGGCATTACACGGTCGAAACTGGCATGTAAGTGGCGATAAAAATGCAGAAAATTCCTTATTATTAATGCACAAAAAACTCAAGCAGCAAGAAACCTTACTTGAGCAACAACAACGGGCATTGACGAACGCACACTCCACGCTTGAAGAACATAAAACGCAGGCTGCATTGTTAACTGTTCAGCAAAATGAGCGCAAAGACACTATTCATCAATTAGCGCAGCAATTAGCCGTAGCCACTACCCGCGGCGATATGCTTAAAGCGCAAGCTGATCAGCATCTGCAGCAGCTAACAAAATTACAACAACAGCGTCTGCCTCTGCTAGAGCAACAACAGCAGTTAAGCGAATTATTGAGCGAAGAGCTCGATAAAAATGAACAGCTTGCACAGCAGTTACAGGCCTTAGCTGAAGAGCTTAACCAAGCCGATAGCACACGAATAAATAGTGATGAGCGTTACAAACAAGCTTTGAATAATGCTGAACAATATAAAACACTAGCGCATCAGGCAAACCTTAATGAGCAAAAAGCACGAAGTGAATGGCAGCTCAGTCAAACAAAACTGAGTCATGCTGTACAGGCGTTTACTAGTGCCGAAGAGGGTGCTCAAGAGATAATAGAGCAGATTGAAGCGTTACTTATTCCTGAGCAAGAGCTTGCACTAAGTATTGAGCAATTATTAGTACAGCACCAACAAGGCGAACAAACCCTTGTGGATATTCAGCAGCAGTTAGCTCAAGCAAAACAAGAATTACAAAACAAACAAGCGAGTTTAAAAACGTCACAAGCTGAGCTGGTGGCATTGCAAGAGCAGCATCAAAAACTGAGTATTGAAGAGCAAAGCTTATTAATTAAAGCGCAAGCGGTACTAGAGCCACTTAGTGAGCTTAATCAAAATTTAAAACAGGTATTAGCAGAGCTTCCTGCAGAGTTGTCATTAAATGCGGCGCAAAATCAACTTGCTGGAGTAAGTAATCAGCTAGAGCAGTTAGGAGCCGTTAACCTTGCAGCCATTGATGAATTTGAACAAGCGAAGCAAAGAAGTGATTATTTAAATAATCAGCTGGACGATTTAACCCAAGCATTAACAGCTTTAGAAGGCGCTATTCATAAAATAGATCGTGAAACAAAAACGCGCTTTAAGTCTACGTTTGATCAGGTAAATCACGATTTTGGCCAGCTTTTCCCCAAAGTGTTTGGCGGCGGCAGTGCTTACTTAGAATTAACCAGTGACGATTTACTCGAAAGTGGTGTTAGTATAATGGCAAGGCCACCAGGTAAAAAAAATTCGACAATTCATTTGTTAAGTGGTGGAGAAAAAGCGCTGAGCGCATTATCATTGGTGTTTTCTATATTCAGGCTCAATCCAGCTCCATTCTGTATGCTGGACGAGGTAGATGCTCCATTAGATGATGCCAATGTGGTTCGTTTTTGCCGTTTGGTTGAAGAAATGTCACAATCTGTGCAGTTTATTTATATCAGTCATAATAAAATTGCAATGGAAATGGCGGGTAGATTAACGGGGGTAACCATGGCAGAGCCCGGCGTGTCGCGCATGGTTGCTGTGGATATTGAACAAGCGGTGCAACTTGCACATGCATAATTTTATAGTCATTTGCTGGTTATTTTAGGTAAAATGATGGCTGTTAGGCATATTAATAATAAAAGGTGAGGGGATGGCCGAAGAATTAAGATGGGTTTTAATTGTGATCAGTGTATTTGTCATTGGTGGCTTATTAATACACGGTTTGTGGTCAGTAAGAAAAAAAGAGAATGCTGAACTCCCTGCAAATGAGCGAGTCGAGCCTGTTCAAGAACAGCAGCCTTCATCTGTACATACTGAGCCACAAGAGCCAACGTTAGCGCAACGAGAAGAGCCACAAATGAGTGAGTTAAACTTCAGCGCTGATGAACCACAGATAGACGAAAGCCCAGTAAATACACCTATCGAGGATGACCTTGAAGTGGTAACAGAAGAGGCCGCAGACACACAACAAGATGCCCCTAAAGACGTTGCAGACTTTGTCATTGTGCATATTCAAATGCCAGAAGGGCTCACTATGCAAGGCAGTAAATTACTGCCTGCTGTTAACATGCTAGGTTTTAAATATTCAGAAGAAGGCTTTTTTAATCGCCACCTAGACCCAGCAGGCCAAGGGCCGGTGTTATTTAGGCTGGTGAATATGTATAACCCAGGCACGTTCGATATTGATAATATGGAACAATTTAGCACCGCTGGGGTGAGCTTATTTATGACTCTGCCATGCGATGGCGACGGTTTAGCCGCGTTTAACATGCTGCACAGCGCCGCTAAAAAAATAGCGGATGAATTTGGTGCCGATATTTTAGATGCAGAGCGAAATGTAATGACGGTAGAGCGTATTCGTCAATATGTTGAACAGGTTCGCGCATTTTCTGCGTAACATACGCATAAGTTAAATTTTGTAAGCCACTGGGCGTTCACTCGTCAAAGTGGCTTTTTTTATGTTTTTTGAGGTCTACATGACAAGCAGCATTAGTGAGCAAATTAATCATCTTCGTACCACGCTTGAGCAACACAATTATAGTTATTATGTGCTTGATACACCCAGCATACCTGATGCCGAATATGACCGCTTGTTACGGACACTAAGTGAATTAGAAACCCAGCACCCTGAGTTTTTAACAGCCGATTCACCCACTCAAAAAGTTGGAGGAGCGGCGCTTGCCAAGTTTGAGCAAGTAGCGCACCAAGTGCCTATGTTATCGCTTGATAACGCCTTTGGTGAGGATGAATTTAGCGGTTTTAATCGTCGTATTAAAGAGCGCTTAATGAGCACTGAGGAGCTTACATTTTGCTGTGAGCCTAAACTGGATGGTTTAGCGGTATCGATTATTTATCGAGATGGAGTACTGGTTCAAGCGGCGACCCGTGGCGATGGTTTTACTGGCGAAAATATTACTCAAAATGTAAAAACAATCCGCAATGTGCCATTAAAATTGCGCGGTGATGATTACCCTCGTGAACTTGAAGTGCGCGGTGAGGTATTTATGGATAGCGCGGGCTTTGAAAAATTAAATGCAGAGGCAGAAAAACGTGGCGATAAAATCTTTGTTAATCCACGTAATGCGGCGGCAGGAAGTTTACGCCAGCTCGACTCAAAAATTACCGCAAAACGGCCATTGATGTTTTATGCCTACAGCACCGGATTAGTTGCCGATGGCACCTTACCTGAAGATCACTACCAGCAACTTGCTAAGCTTACCGATTGGGGATTACCACTGTGTCCAGAAACCAAATTAGTTGAGGGCCCAAAGGCTGCGCTTGCCTATTACAATGATATTTTAACGCGTCGTAGCGAGCTAAAATATGAAATAGATGGCGTAGTAATAAAGGTAAATAAAAAAGCCTTACAAGAGCGCTTAGGCTTTGTAGCTCGCGCACCGCGGTGGGCAATCGCTTATAAATTTCCGGCGCAAGAAGAAATAACGCAATTATTAGATGTTGAATTTCAAGTAGGGCGCACAGGGGCAATTACTCCCGTAGCACGACTAGAGCCGGTATTTGTTGGGGGTGTTACGGTATCAAATGCAACGCTGCATAATGCCGACGAAATAGCTCGTTTAGGCGTTAAAGTGGGCGATACTGTCATTATTCGCCGAGCAGGGGATGTTATCCCGCAAATTACTCAAGTGGTACTTGAGCAACGCCCAAGCGATGCAAAAGAGATTGTCTTTCCAACTATGTGCCCAATTTGTGACTCGCATATTGAACGGGTTGAAGGTGAGGCCGTTGCACGTTGTACCGGTGGCTTAGTATGCCAAGCACAGCGTAAACAAGCGATTAAGCATTTTGCATCGCGTAAGGCATTAGATATTGACGGCTTGGGCGACAAAATTGTTGATCAATTAGTTGACCGAGAGCTGATCAAAACCCCGGCTGATTTATTTATTTTAAAGCAGGGACATTTTGAATCACTTGAACGAATGGGGCCTAAATCAGCTAAAAATTTAGTTGCCGCGCTTGATGATGCAAAAACGACTACCTTAGCAAAGTTTTTATATTCACTGGGTATTCGTGAAGTCGGTGAGGCAACCGCGCAAAACTTAGCTAATCATTTTTTAACGCTTGAAAACGTAATCGATGCCAGCATTGAACAGCTGATTGAAGTAAGCGATGTAGGTGAAATAGTGGCAAAGCACGTGCGTGGCTTTTTTACTGAAGAGCATAATTTAACCGTGGTGAACGAATTAATAGCCCAAGGCATTAACTGGCCACAGTTAACAGCGCCATCAGAGCAAGAACAACCGCTAGCGGGTTTAACTTATGTGCTAACTGGGACGCTTAATACGCTTAATCGCAATGATGCGAAAGCGCGCCTACAACAATTAGGTGCCAAGGTATCTGGCAGTGTTTCAGCCAAAACGGATGCGCTAGTGGCGGGCGAAAAAGCCGGCTCTAAACTAACTAAAGCGCAAGAACTCGGTATAGAAATACTGACAGAGGATGATTTAATTACTTTGTTAGAGACTCATAATGGCTAGTTTTACAAATATACTTAATACCTTGTTAATTGACCTAGGCCAGTGGCTGCAAGGCTATTTGTCGCATTTATCATTGCTTTTGATGGTGTGCTTAGTGTCGCTTTATGCGGATGACATTTTAAAGCTCACCAAAGGCGTGGTAGCTAGGCGTCACTTTATTATAAGAGTGGCATGTTTTGTGTTGATCACCGCGTTTGGGTTTGGTTTATTAGTGGTGTGGTTAAGCCCATTACTAACTAAAGCCTTACTGTTTTTTGGTACTAAGTGGTTAGGGCTCACATTATTAGCTGCATTTTTTATTTTGGGCACTATTGCCGATAGGAAAAACCAGTTGTGAGCCGTTATGGACCTGAATACTGGGATAAATATGGCAGCTATCGTACACCAATAGCGTTTCATTTGAGTATTTTAGTGTTACTGCGGGCCTATTTTATTTGGGTGATTGCCGCGCTGAGCCGTCGTCCTGAACTTGATCTAATGTCATTGTTTTTTAAATCAAAAAATGATTTTTTTATTGCCATAGCGATTGGTGCTGTGGCAATTGTACCCACTATTTTGTTTTGTTTACGCAGACCCAGAGACTCGCATCAAGCTACGAAACGGTTAGCGCGTATTTGGCGATACATGCGTTGGCCGCTTATTGCTTGCGCGCTAATAGACTTGTCGTGGTTAAGTATCCAGGCGGCACATAGCCATTATCGCTTTTCACTGTTTTTAGCCATACAAATGGTGATTGTATTGTGGGTATTGTGGTATTTGGCAAAAAGTCGTTATTTAAGTGTTTTTTTTAGTGATTGGCCCGAGCCGACAGAAAAAGCAACCGATAAAAAGTAAGAGATTATGCAAACTATTAATAAAAAAATAGCGCAAGTAGTGGCCTTTATAGGGCTGATTATTATCTGCGTTGGCTATTTTTTATCATTAGGCGAACATATTTGGTTTAAAGGGATATTGCTATTGTGGATAGTGGTATTTTGTTCGTGCTGTTACCGGTTAACGCCGTTATTTAAAATGCGTAACCCGCTGCGTAACTTTATTCAGCGTGATGCGCAGCATTTGTTTGTTTTTAGTTTAACCGGGTTGTTTGATAAAAAGAATGGCCCGCATTGGTTAGTCATCAGCAATATTGAGTCAATAGAGATAAAAGACGATGAGCTAATAGTGCATAGTAATAATGACAGACAATTAAGCGTGAGTATTCCAGGTAGTCAAGCTCAATTACACGCTTATATAAGCCGTATACTTACAGCAACAGAGAAGCACCGTATAGTGTTTAGATAGCGTTGATCGTGGTATTAGCCACGGACGTAATGATAGGCTGTCAGCCAATGCTTTTGGCTCAGTATGAAGCAAATTAATAACGCAATGAGGTTGTTATGTTGAAATGGAACGATATTGTTAATTTTGCCAACCATGGTAATCCAACACCGGTTCGAAAAGTGGTTAAAACAGATCAGCAATGGCGCGAACTGTTAAACGAAGAGCAATATTATGTGACCCGTAAAAAGGGAACTGAACGACCAAATAGTTCGAGTAGTTGTACCTTGTTAGAGCCAGGTAAGTATGTGTGTGTTTGTTGTGACAACTTACTATTTGATGCAGATGAAAAGTTTGATAGTGGCACTGGCTGGCCTTCATTTACACAACCTGCAATGGTTGATGCGATAGGGTATGTAATGGATAACAGCCATGGCATGGAGCGAGTTGAGGTTGTTTGTAATGTGTGTGATGCGCACTTAGGGCATATTTTCCCTGATGGCCCACTTCCTTCAGGCTTGCGCTACTGTGTAAACGCACTGGCAATGAAAAAGCTCTAGGGCCTGTTGGCCTTTCAAGGTTAAATTTGCAGCAGTCTGTTTGGTATTTAGGCAAGGCAGAGCCTATGTGGTGTGGTTATTCCCCATAAATGGGCGATAACGTAGCATCAATTCCAAACAGGCGCTGCCCGAAGGGTTCTGCCTAGGGGCGATTTACTCTTTGTTGCCTACATGGATGTAGGTAAGGGGCGTGAGCAGGACGCGGAAGCTTTGCTCGGTTTTTACTTATTCTTACATGGATGTAAGCCAGTAGAATAACGCAGGAGCAGTTATCGAGCCCACTAGGTTACAAACCTCACGCCGCGATTAAATCGTCCCTTGCTTGAACAAATTTTAATCCGCAAATGTCAACAGGCCCTAGCTAATCTCTAGTTTCATTTCTTTAGCAATCTGAAGTAGTTTATCGAACCGCTCTGATTGCTCTTCTGCTAAGGGGGATTTTTTTAATAGTTTAAAGCACTTTTGAGCCAATAGACTATTGAAAGAGCCCCCCTGTTTTTTTGATTTATCCACTAAACACTGCAGTAAATTAAGTGCGATACTTGGGTTGTGTGGCATGACCCTAAAGGCTTGACTAAATACCTCTAAAGCAACATTTAACTGGCCACGCTCAAACTGTTTAACTGCATGATTGTTAAGTTCCTTCGGCCCCATTTTAATATCACGTCTTTCACTTTGCTGTTGCTGTATATAACGCAAGTAAGTAGCATCGCTTCTACTTGGGTGACGTTCGCAATGATCAATAATTTGACTAAATAGCGCTTGCGCCTTCTGATGAAAACCTAATTCATGTAATGCTTTTGCTTTATCTAGGGCACCATCGACTGAACGTATTTGAGTATCGCTGTCATCAAGTTGTTCAATCAACTGTTTCGCTTTTTTATGTTCATCTTTTAAATAATAAAGGCGTGCATTGAGCACATCGATTTGAGTTTGTGCATTACTGGTTGGGAATTGTGTTTTTAGCTCATTAATATATTTATTTGTTTGACGGGAGATTCTGTTTATTTGGTCAGTTTGATCTGTGGTTAGTGCAAAATCAATCCCAGCACGAGCGGCATTTAAATAAATGTCTGGGCTATCATGCATAGAGTACTTAGCAAAAGTGGCAATATCCTTTTGAGTTAAGTAGCTGGTTTCATAATCTCTGTTAATGAGCGATACGCTGTTCAGTGACTTTTGACGGTCTATATTACGCGGGGCAATATGGGCTGCTTGACTTAAAAACTCTTGAGCTAACTCAAACTGGTTTAATTTTATTTCTAAACGCCCTAATAAGTCTAATGCAACTAGTCGTGTTTCATTACGTTCAAGCATTGTTTTAAGCATGCGTTGAGCTAAAATATGCTCATTGTTAGCAATTAAGGCTTCTACCAATCCTACTTTTGCCCATGCAAACTTTTGAATATTCAAAACTGATTTAAAAAAGTCTTTCGCTTCTTGGTTTTGTTTTAGCGCCAGTAAAATATTACCTTTTAATCTAAGCAGAATAGGGCTGTATTTATTACTTTTATCAAGCTGAGCATTAATTTGTTTTAATGCTTTAGACTGGTTATCGTCATCAATTAAAGTGTATATAGCTTTTAAGTCGCTTTTGCGTTTGAGAATACGCTCTATGCGCACTCTTAGCTCTTGTACAGAGAAAGGTTTTACTAAAAAGTCATCGGGTTGAAGTTCTAACACACTGTGAACTAACTCTCCGCTAGTTTCCGCAGATGTAAAAATAAACCCAGTAGAGTGTTTTATTAATGCTTTAGCGCGTAATTCTTCATAAAGCTGGTAGCCATCTTGGCGTTTGCTTAGATTAAAAGAGCAAATTACCAAGTCAAATTCTTCATGTAAGCATTGTTCTTTTGCCGCTAGAGCATGATCTGCAAAACGCATATGTCCAAAGCCAATTTTTTCGAGCGACTGTTTCATGTAGCTTTGAGCAAGTGGCTGCTCTTCTACAATCAGTATTTTTGCTTCATTAAAAATATTTTTAGACATTGGCTTAAGCGTAATTGAATTTAACACAGACTATAATCAACAGTTTAGACGCTTACAAGGTAATTTAAAGATTCGCTTCGAAGATGAGAGCTTATTAAGCAAATTAATTCTAAAGGTTTATATTTTTATCATGAAAGAGCGAAAAACCCATTTAAAGTAAATGGATAGCACGCGTAATAAAGTAAGTTTAAACAAAATGATTTGGAGATAATAAAACTCGGAAGATAGGTTTTTGGCATGTGATTGGTAATACTGATTTTTTGAAACTGAAGAATTGCTTGATAACGAATTTCTAAATGGAAATTAATACTGAACGTGAACTAAAGGAGTGGAAGATAATGAATATTAAAATGGAAGGTGATACTGGAGGATTTAGATTTTTGTAATATGCACCATTCAAAGAATGGTGGGTCGTACTGGACTTGAACCAGTGACCCTCGCCTTGTAAGGGCGATGCTCTCCCAACTGAGCTAACGACCCATATTACAACTTTAAAACATGACTATTAACATAATAATAGGTTTTATATGTGGTGGGTGATACTGGACTTGAACCAGTGACCCTCGCCTTGTAAGGGCGATGCTCTCCCAACTGAGCTAATCACCCACATATAAATTAAAACGCTACTATTAAAATAAATAGTACTGG
>Ga0207889_1000122_pt1 | contig 41143 bp, 34 predicted proteins | sample LinPmetageLP47_FD_184058 | JGI IMG/M metagenome (GOLD analysis project Ga0207889, IMG submission 184058) | Marine viral communities from the Pacific Ocean - LP-47 (SPAdes) | ecosystem: Environmental > Aquatic > Marine > Oceanic | place: Pacific Ocean | collected 2011-06-12 | reverse complement strand
CGACGATCGAACCCAGCGCGTCGGGGTTGCGAGTGGCAAAGATCACCCGGTAGCCAGCAGCCGCCCATAGCGGGCCCAGCGCCTGGCCCATGCTGCCGGCACCGATCATCGCGATGGTCTGTGTATCACTGTCTTTCGGGCCGGTTTCGGCGGCCCCGGCGACGCCGGCTGCCACCCACAGCACAACACAGGCGAGCATCGCCGCGAAAACGCGCACAGGCGAAGCGCCCCGGCTGTGCCCGAGTGTTCGGATTGGGGTTTCGGTCATAGCGATCGCTGTTTTGGCCGTTCCCGGAACATAGCATGGCCGGCGATCGATGCTGCAGCACCACGCGTCATGCCGCCATGGCCTGCCACAACCAGTCCAGAACGCGCTGGCGACGCGTATCCGCCGCGTCGACTAAGTGCTGGTCGCCGACATGAATTGATAACCCCTGCGGCAGCTCAAGCCGCTCGGTCATCGGCCGGACGAGCTGGCCGCTATCCAGCAGATGCGCCAGACCGCGCCCCCAGCCCAGGCCGATGCCCTGGCCCATGAGCGCGGCCTGCAGCACCACGGGATAGTTGTCGAAGACCGTACCCGTGGGTGCGCTGCGCCCGGCGTCGATCGCTGCGAGCCATTCATCCCAGCTCATCCAGACATCGTTCGGATCATCGCGACAATGCAGGATCGGGTAGCGATCCAGGTCTTTCGCATCAATCGATGCCGCAGCAGCCACTGCCGGACTGCAGACCGGAAATACCGCGTCGGACACCGAAAACAGGGGCAGGAACCGCCCACTCGGTCGGCTGCTGCTCTGCAGGGCGATATCAAACAATTCAGCCACCTGCGTCAACGGCTGGGTCGAGGCGTTCACACGCAGGCGAATATCCGGGTGCTCGGCATGAAAAGCCGGCAGCCGCGGGATAAGCCAGTACATGGCCACATGGATTTCAGCCAGAACCACGATATCGTCCTCATGGCGACGGCTGCGCAACCCATCGGCACAGGCGGCCACGGATTCCAGGCCATCGCTGACTGCCCGCGCCAGCCGCCAGCCGGCGTCGGTGAGCGTCACGGCGCGATGGCCACGCTCGAAAAGCGCAGTGCCGAGATTGTGTTCCAGCGCACGGATCTGGCGGCTTACGGCCGCCTGGGTAAGGCTCAGTTCGGCCGCGGCGCGGGTAAAGCTCTCATGGCGCGCCGCGGCCTCGAACGGCAGCAGGCTCGCCAACGGCGGCAATGTACGACGAAGACGGCTCATGCATCGATACTATTACGTTTTCGCATTACGTGGGGTAATGCCAAGCGCTTTATTCATCGTGTGAACTCGTTTGTGCCCCGGCGCATGCTGTGGACAGTTCGGCATCGACGGGAGATCTGGCATGACGGCAATCGGCGCACCGCGCCCGGCATTGATAGATGGCCTGTTCTTTATTGTGATCGCGGCATTTGCGCTGTCGCTTGGCGACGGCCTGGTCAAGATCACGAGCACGCATGCCAGCCTCTGGCAGCTGTTGATGCTCAGATCGCTGATCGCGGTGCCGCTATTGATCGGCGTGATCCGCACACGGGGCGGCCGTTCGCTCAAGCCCAACAACAGCTTATGGGTGGGTGTTCGCAGCCTGTTGCTGGTCGCGATGTGGATCGCGGTCTATGTGGCCGTTGCCAGCCTGCCATTGCCCACGGTCTCGGCGGCACTGTATACCGCGCCGCTGATCATCACGCTGCTCTCGGGCCTCGCGCCAGGCAGGCGACTGGCGGCGGGGGAGATCGGTGCAGTGGTCGTCGGTTTCGTCGGCGTGCTGATGTTGCTCCAGCCCGGCGGATCGGCGTTTTCCGTGGTGCTCTGGCTGCCGCTGGCAGGCGCGCTGTGCTACGCGCTTGCCGCGCTGGTCACCGGCTCACGCTGTCGCGAGGAGTCGCCACTGCTGTTGTCGCTCATCCTCAACGTCGCTTTTCTGCTTGTCGGCACGATCATGACGACCGGGCTGACCCTGTGGCCGGTGGCTGCGGAACTGCGCGGCGCCGCGCCGTTCGTGCTCAACGGCTGGCAGACGATTACATCCACTGCCCTGCTGCCGGTTGCGGGCCTTGTCACGATGCTGGCGCTGATCATGGTCGTGGCCAACACCAGCATGGCGCGTGCCTATCAGATCGGCCCGGCGCCGGTTATCGCGGCCGGCGACTACAGCTATCTGGTGTTCTCCTGTCTGTGGAGCCTGCTGCTGTTCGGCGAGGCGCCCACTGCGCTCGGCGCGCTTGGTATCGCCCTGATCGTTGCCGCCGGGCTGTGGGCGAGCGCGGCGGGCAGGGGCCGCTCAGGCTAGCCCGGACACGGGCTCAGCTGCTCGCTGACAGGTAGCGCATAAGCACGAATATCAGCACGATCGCTACAAGCAGAACGATGCCGACGGTCTTCGAATGATTTTTCCAGAGCGTGAGCGCGCGCTGGCCGAAAATAGCCACGAGCAGCGCCAGACCGAAATAACGCAGGCCTCGTGCAATGGCCGCGGCCAGCAGGAACAACCCGATCGGATAACCGGCCACGCCCGCGGCGAGCATGGCGATCTGGAACGGGATCGGAGTGATGCCGATCGACACGATCGCCCAGAAGCCGTTGCGATCGAACTGCTGGCTGAAGCTGTGGTACGCCGACTGCCACCCGAACGTCTCGACAAGCCAGTGCCCCACCGAGCCGAACAGCAACGCCCCGAAGCCGTAGCCCACGAGTGCGCCGAGCAGACAACCGAGCGTGGTGACGGCAGCGATCAGCCAGATTCGCCGTCGATTGGCGAGCATGAAAGGCACCAGCACCAGCTCGATCGGAATCGGCAGGATCAGCGTCTCCAGGAAAGAAGCCACACCGATCAGCACCAGCGCATAGCGCGACTCATTGAGCCGTCGTGACCATGTTTGCACGCGTTTCATGGTGATCCCTGTCGGCCGGCGCGCTACTGCGCGGCCTGAGTCTACCAGCGCCGGCGCCGCAGAGATCCAGGCCTCGAGCGCGCCCATACCGCGTTCATGCAGCAGCGGCCCTCAAATAGGTTGCGCAAACCCGCGCCACGAGACACATTTAAGCCTTGGCCAAACATCGAGCCGTCGTTGAGTACATCGGACAAGGAACTGGCACTCAAGCTGGCCGCGCTCGCCGCCGTGCCGGACCCGATCTTCATCCTTACCGAAAGCGGCCGCTATGCAGCCATCATCGGTGGGCCGGATCGTAGTCTGTATCACGATGGCTCCTGTTTAGTGGATTTCAGCATCTACGACGCGCTGCCCGACGCCAAGGCCGACTGGTTCATCGAGCAGATCCGCCGCACGCTGGCCGAGGATCAACTCCGGATCGTGGAGTATTCACTGGCCGGGGCGGACGGCGACGGGCTCGACGCGTACGCCGGCCCAGACGGCCAAGCCTGGTTTGAAGGCCGCATCCAGCCACTGGGGATGCGCGTGGACGGCGAGCGTGCGGTGGTATGGCTTGCCAGCAACATCTCGCGCCGGCATGCGCTCGAAGACCAGCTACGCCAGCTCAGCGAAACCGACGAGCTCACCGGCGTCGGCAACCGGCGCCGACTCATCCAGACCCTCAATCAGTTGCTCGCAGACTACGGCCCCGAGACCTCGCCTATCGCCCTGCTCATGATCGATATCGATTATTTCAAGTCCGTCAACGACTGCTACGGTCACCTCGACGGCGATCAGGTCATCCGCGAGCTGGCCCGACTCTGCGACGCACGGATCAAGAGATCCGACCTGTTCGCCCGCCTGGACGGCGAGGAATTCGCGCTGGTGCTTAACAACACCACGCCCGATAAGGCCATGCTCGTTGCCGAACGACTGCGTGCGGCCGTGGCCGACCATGTATTCAAGCTCGGCAGCGGCGCCACCCTCGATCTTACCGTGAGTATTGGCGTGAGCATTGCCTGCCCCACCGCACGGCGCACAAACGACCTGCTGCGGCTGGCTGATACCGCGCTCTACGATGCCAAGCGCCAGGGTCGAAACCAGGCCATTCTGTCCAGAGCGCACCGGCCCGAGAGCCAGGCCAGGCCCGCCTGACTGGCCGCGAGCAGCGCCACGTCAGAATCACGGCGTTTTTGCAGTTCGGGCGCCGCACTGTTTATATAGGGGTGCAGAACTCGCTCTTCGACCAGCGCTCGACTCGATTCGATTGACGATGAGCGTATGGCCCCAACTCGCGATCACCGGTCATCCCGATGCACCCTTATTACACTCTGGACGGCGGCAAGACGATCATCGCCGTGTTGCTGTTAACCCTGGGTTCGGTCCTGCTGACCCAGCCAGCGCTGGCTGCCGGCAAGCCGGTCTGGCAGAGCATGGAAGTCACGGCGACGTCCTTCACGCTGGCCGAGGAAGAAACCAAGAAAGGCAACGCCGGCCTGACCGCCTTCGGCGATCTGCTCAAACCCACCTCCAAGGCGATCGCCGTATCCCGCGATCTGCTCCGCAAGGGGCTGACGCATGGCACCAGAATCCGGGTGGAAGGCCTGCCGGATGTCTACACCGTGCGGGACAAGATGCATCGCCGCTGGCGGGACAAGATCGATATCCTGTTTGCCAAGAGACAGCGCGCGCTGAACTGGGGCAAACAGACCGTCACGATCCAGTACCTGGCACCCAACTAGGGCGGACGGCGGTTCACGCCGCGCCCGGTCTAGCGCCGCCACCAGTTGGTCTTGGCCAGATCCACGACCTCGTCACCGCGCCCGCTCATCACCGCGCGCAGCATGTACAGCGAAAAACCACGCGCCTGCTCGGCTTCGATACGCGGCGGCATGGACAGCTCCTGCTTGGCCGTCCGCACGTCGATGAGCGCGGGGCCATCGTGGGAGAACGCCCGTGACAGCGCGTCGTCCAGATCCTCGGACGAGGTAACTCGTGTACCCCGGATACCCAGCGATTCGGCCAGCCGCGCGTAGTCGACGGTGGGAAGGTCAGTGGTTGAGTCGACATAGCCGGCCGCCTTCATCTCCATGGCCACGAACCCCAGCGTCTCGTTGTTGTAGACCACCACTTTCACGGGCAGCTGCTCTGCAGCCAGCGTGATCAGATCGCCCATGAGCATGGACAGGCCGCCGTCGCCGGCCAGCGCTATAATCTGGCGGCCCGGAAAAGCGGCCTGCCAACCCATCGCCGCCGGCACGGCCACTGCCATCGAGCCGTGCATGAAGGAGCCCGTCAGCCGGCGCTCGCGGGTCATCTGGATATAGCGCGCCGCCCAGACCGTGGGCGTGCCGACATCGGCGGTGAACACGGCGTTTTCGGCGGCCAGGGCGCTCACCCGGGCAGTCAGATACTGCGGATGCAGCGGCTTGTCCTGGTCGCGCACCGTGGCCAGCTCATCCATCTCGGCGCGTGACTTGCGATAATGTTTCTGCGACTCGTCGAGGAACCTGGTATCAGCTTTTTCTGCCAGCCTTGGCAACAGGCGTTCGAGCGTCGGCCCGATATCGCCGACCAAACCCTGCAGCAATGGGCTGCGCCGGCCCAGATGGCCGCCGCGGATATCGATCTGCACGATGCGTCCATGCACGGGAAAGAACTCGCGATACGGAAAGTTCGTGCCGAGCATGATCAGCAGATCGCATTCGCGCATGGCGTGATAGCCCGACGCAAAGCCGATCAGCCCGGTCATGCCCACGTCATAGGGGTTGTCGTATTCGAGCGACTGCTTGCCGCGCAGCGCGTGCACCACCGGTGCCTTGAGCCGCTCGGCCAGAGCCACGACCTCGTCGTGATAGCCCTGACAGCCATAACCACCCAGAATCGCGACCTTGCCCGCGTCGTTGATCACCTGTGCGAGCGCATCCAACGCCGGGTCCGGCGGCACCACGAGCGGGGCAACCGGCGCATGCCAGCCCATCTGCTGAGGCGAAACATTGGCCAACGCCACATCGCCGGGCAGCACGATCACGGACACCGAGCGGTTGATGATCGCGCTGTTCATGGCAGCCTCGATCACCCGCGGCACCTGGGCCGGGTTGGAGATCAGCTCGCAGTAGTCGCTGCATTCGCGGAACATATCCTGCGGGTGTGTTTCCTGAAAATAGCCCAGGCCGATCTCGCTGGACGGAATCTGGGCCGCGATCACCAGCATCGGCACATTCGCCCGCTGGGCCTCGAACAGCCCGTTGATCAGATGCAGATTACCTGGCCCACAGGAGCCGGCACACACCGCCAGCCCGCCACGGGCGTCGGCCTCGTGGGCGGCGGCCAGCGCGGCGACCTCTTCATGGCGAACCCCGCGCCAGCGGATATTGTCGCGGGTGCGCAGCGCTTCGGTGAAGCCGTTGAGCGAGTCGCCCGGCAGGCCCCAGACGTGTTGTACGTCCGCCTGTATGAGCAGTTCGACCAGCAGATCGGCAATCGTATATTCGGCCATGACGGCATTCTCCGACGCGATCGATCGACAATCGCGTGAAATAGAACCAGCTTATACCTGTATTTTACACGCATAAGCACGACGGTCGGCGTGTCATCTTCCGACGCTCGCGGTATCCGCCAGCATACGACGACGCGCGCCGATGATCGCGTGATCATCCGGGCGCTGCGCAAAAGCGATCACGGCGAGATCGGCGCGCGCCACGCCAAACGGCAATACCAGCGACGCCCGATACGGCTGGCGACCGGCGGCACCCGCGGGGTTGCTGTGGGCCTGGATCAGCGTACGCACCAGCCCGTCCTCATGAAGGGTGCGATGCGCGTTCTCACCCGCACCGATCTTCGAGACCACGCTGTTCTGGACCAGCGCCACCCATATTTCGGTGCCGCTGTCCGCGGGGTGGCCCTGAAAACCCACAGCCACGTCCAGCGACCCGTCGCCAGCCGGCACCCAGTCGAGCGCGATAGGCCGATCCGCCTGGCCTGAGAGTGTCTCGATCGCGGTGCGGATCTCCTGTTTCCAGGTGCCGACGGTCGAGGTCGTTCCGTTGATGATCAGCTGCGGGGTATAGACCTTGCCCTGGAAATTGTCCCAGCCGTACATCTGCTGACGATCCGTGAACTGCGCACTCGAGTAGCGATCGATCCAGCCGTAGGGGTTCCAGTAATCGACGTGTTCCGACAGCAGGATCAGATCGATGCCGGGCGGCGGTGAGCGCTGCAGTTCGCTCATGAACTCATCGGCGGGCGGACACTGTTCGCAGCTGTTCGATGTGAACAATTCGAGCACGACCGGGCGCTTGACGGTATCGGCTGACGCCGAGTTGGCAATCAGCAGCAGGCCGAAGACAGCAGCGAGCATGGATCGCGTAGGGTGCAGTCGGTTCATGGACTGACAGTACGCGCGTGGCATGAATCGGCGTCCCGGGGCTCGCTTGCGCCAGTAGTTCGAGCGATGTATCCAGTAGCTTGCGTGATTCATCCTGCGATGCCTACCCGTCGGGATAATTGCCATTATCTTCGCCAAGCCCGGACCGGCGCAATCGCCGCCCACCCTTGCGATGTGCCGTCATGAACACCAGAACGGCCGCTCGTCAGCGGCTATACCTGTCGATAATAATTACACTTTTCGAGAGCCGTTTGTTTTTTATATTGGAAAACATCACGTTGTAATTCGGCCCCAGTCTTGCAGGCATTCCCCGACCCAACACGAGAGGAGGATGCCCAAATGACGATTCATCGCCACCATGCGATCGCGCTGCTCGCGGTCACGCTCATGAGCTTCGGCCTGCTGGGAAGCGCTAATGCAGCCGCCATCAAGTTCACGCCCGACGCCGACCTGACCACACCGTTCACTTTTTCGCTGGGCGGTGGCGCGGCCAGCTATACGTTCAACGCCCGCAATACGCTGTTCAACGACCCTGTGGGCGTCTCCACCGCAGGCACCGGTCTGGTCTCCAGCCTGGGCGCACCGTTCAACGATCCGGCCCAGCCCAGCGGATTCTTCCCGAATGTGACCTTCGGCCCCGACGACGGCATGAATTATGTGTCCTATAACGACCGCGTCGGCCGGATTGGCACCTCGACCGCGGATGTGTTCATCGGGCTGAAGTATCTCCTGGGCGACGATGCCTTTTATGGCTATGCACGAGTGGTGGGCTCACAGACGGTAGGCAATAATCTGAACTACCGGCCGCGTCTGCTCTCCTACGGTTTCCAGACCACCGCCAACACGGCGATCGTGACCGGCGAAGGCACACTGCAGGTGCCTGAGCCTTCGTCTATTGCGATGTTTGCCGGCGGCTTTGCGCTGATCGGACTGTTGTGTCTCGGTCGTCGACGCCAGGCGATTGCGCCTCTGGCGAGCTAAGCGAGCGGCAATTCGCTGCGAGGGGCCAGCGCCTGCCATGCACAGGCGCTGGCCTCATCAAGCGCTTGCCCCTCGTACACCAGGGCAGCAACCGTTGCAGATCCAGACTGGCAGCAAACTCAGTGCTCGACGACGGCGACGCGGATGCCCGTCTGTTCTGGTACAACTCCGAAGCGTCGGCGAGAGCGCCGAGATCGAAGCCGACCATCTTCTACCGGAATTGGTCTTGTGCGGCACAGCGCCGCGTTGACACTGTTGCGATCGATCCGCGCCTCATTCGATACTCAGGCGCCACAGGAGAATCGATCATGGCCCGTCTACCCTATGCCGACCCTGTCGCGGTGGCCGACCGACCGCTGGTCGAAGCCATTTCGGCGCAACGCGGTGAGATTCTGCATCTGTATCAGATGCTGTTACACAGCCCGCCACTGACCGCGGGCTGGCTGAGTTATCTCACCGCCATACGCCAGCAATGCCGGTTGCCCGGCGCGATCCGCGAGCTGGTGATCATGCGTGTCGCCGTACTCAACCGGGCTGCCTACGAAGCCGAGCAGCATGCGCCGATCGCCTTGGCCGAGGGCCTCGATCAGGCACAGCTCGACGCGCTCGAACACTGGCAGCGCAGCGATCTGTTCGACGCCAGACAACAGGCCGTACTGGCGCTCACCGATGCCATGACCCGGACCGTTCAGGTGCCCGATGCAGTGTTCGCGGCCGCGCACGATCATTTCGACAACACGGCCATGGTGGAGCTGGTCGGCGTGATCGCTGCCTACAACATGGTGTCGCGGTTTCTGGAGGCACTGGCGATCGACTCACGTGATCCACGCTGACTCGAAGCCGACCCCCGCTCGCGGGTGCCCGGCGTGGCCGTTCGACGACGCGCCATGAGCGCGCCCGGTAGCGTGACGCCCGCCGCGGCAGAGCGACTGTCGCGCGGCGATGTCTGGGCAGCCGTCGCCAGTTCCGTGATCTCGTCGCTGGCGGTGTTCATGGTGGCCGCACTGGCGCTGCAGATGGGCGCGTCGCTCGGGTTCGGGGCCGCCGGCCTGGGCTTTGCCGTGTCGCTCTACTATCTGAGCGCCGCCATCGCCTCGATCCCGCTGAGCCGGGTCGTCGAGGCCATCGGCTCGCTGCGTGCCATGCGCTGGGGCTGCGCCTTGATGGGCGTGCTGCTGATATTGGCCGGGGCGACGCCGACATTCTCCGGCCTGCTGGTCGTCATCGCCCTGGCCGGCTCGGTGAGCGCCGGTTTGCAGCCGGCGACCAATCTATTCATCGTCCGGCGGATTCCCCCGGCCTCCCAGGGCTTTGCCTTCGGCATCAAGCAGGCAGCCGTACCGATCGCCGTGCTCGTGGCCGGCCTGTCGGTACCGGCGATCGCCCTAACCATCGGCTGGCGCTGGGGTTTCGTGGTGGCGGCGGTGATCGCCTGGACCATCAGCGCCGCCCTGCCCGCCTCGCGTACCTCGCTCGCCGAGTATCGCGCGGCACCGCCGCGGGTGGATGGGCTGGGGCATTCGGGCGTGCGTATTCTGGTCTGGCTGGCCGTCGGGTTCGGCTTCGGCGTGGCCGCAGCCAGCGCCCTGTCGGCGTTCGCGGTCACGGCGGTGGTGGCGGCGGATATCGACAACGGGCTGGCGGGCCTGATCGCCGGGCTGGGCGGCTGTGCCGCAGCCATCGTACGCGTAGGTATTGGCGTTCATGCCGATCGGGGCCGGACCTCGCATCTGGCGGTCGTGGCCACCATGCTCGGCCTTGGCACGATCGCCTATCTGATGCTTGCCGTGTCCACGCTCACCCTGCCCATGCTGCTGATACCGGGCATCATTCTGGCGTTCGGCGCCGGCTGGGGCTGGAACGGGCTGTTCAATCTGGCGATCGTGCGTCGTTACCCCTCGCAGGCGGCGCGCGCGACCGGCATCACATCGGTGGGCGCGCGCACCGGTGGCGTGGTCGGCCCGGCCGTGTTCGGCGTGGTGGTCACCCATGGCTCATACACGCTGGCCTGGCTGATCGCCGCGGCGTCGGCGACCATCGGCGCATTGCTCATCCTGATCGGCCGTCGCTGGCTGGACACGCCGCCCTGGGCCGCGTGAGCCTGCGACCGGCAATACAGCTACGTACCGACACGGGCGGGTTGGCAGAATGAGCCGCCTGTACCGATCACCCTGTGCCGTCCTGGCCGACCGATTCGTTGCCGACCAACGCGCAGGGTCGCCCCGGACGAGCGCGCATCGCCGCCGGGCAACGCAAAACGGTCTTGCCCGGCTCATGGTCGCGGCGCTGCTGTCGGTGATGATCGCGGCTTGCGCCGATCCGAGCCGGTCGCAGCCAACGGACTCGACCATGACGCCCTGGCTGGCCGCCGACGGGCGCTACGGGTTCGTAGACGAGCGCGGCGAGTCCATCGTTTCGCCGCGGTTCAGCGATGCCCTGCGCGCCGTGCACGGCTATGCCGTAGCCGCTACCGACGACCGGCACTACGGCGTGCTCGATGCCGCCGGCGACACGGTACTGGCCTTCGACTACCCGAGTGTGGAACTCGTCGATACGGGCGGCGCGCCGCTGGCGATCACCAAGCAGGAATACAACGCGTGGTGGCGGGTCTGGGATTGGCAGCTGTTTCCCGAATTCAACATCCTGAGCACCCGGCATTCGGGCCCGATACTGGTCACCCGGGTGCCGCGGGCCGTCTGGACAGTGCGCGATCTGGCCACTGGCCGCGTGCTCTATCGGACCGACCGGCGTGACGACTCGGGCCCAGACGGCCGCCAGTACTGGCACCCGCGTTGGGTGCCCGATCGCGACGTGCCCACGGATATCGCGGTCATATCCTGGCCCGATGGCGATGTGTGCATTCAGCACACCCTGTACCGGCGCAGCGACACCGGTCGGCTCGAAAAACGCGCCGACCATATCGTCGGCCGGCTCGGAGAGCGCGGTTATCTGCAGCGCGCCGGCAACGGCTATTACCACGTGGATGCCGACGGCCGGCGTGTCGACGAACGGCGTTTCACGCGTGTCGCAGCCATCGAGTTCACCACCCCCGGCGGCCGGACGACCACCCTCGATGCCAGTCGCGTACGCCCGCCCGACCACGGCCCGACCGACGTGCCGGTGCTTCAGGACGACGCCGGGCGCTTCTATCTGTTCCCCGAGCTTTCACAGCCGTTGCCATCCACGCTGGCTGATTACAAGACCGCCGACGGCCGTCTCGTGCGGGCCGCCGATATCGCCGAACAGGCGTGGTTCGTGCAAGTGCTCAACAGCTCGTCGCGGATTCTGATCGCCGCGGCGCTGGATCTGTCGTCCGACGACGCCCCCAGCGATCTGTATACGCTGTTTCTGACACCCGAGGGTGGCTGGGATCCGCGCGTGGCGCTGCGCACCGGCATTCGCGCGGTGACCGACGAGGGCCGGGTGATCTTCGACCGCAGCGCACCGCACGGTGTGCTCGATCCGGATCTGACGTTTCATCGCCTGCCGATGCAGCGCATCTCGACGCTGGCCGATATCGATCACCTGTATATCGGCAGCGATGACCAGGGCCGCAGCGGCCTCTACGACGCAGCCGCCCGCCGATGGCCCTTCCGCTCGGCCGATCGAACCCTCGAACGCCGGCTCGACGACGGCCCGCTCGTCTATTCACAGCGGCTCGCTGCGGAGGACGTCAAGCGCCTGGGTCTGGCCGACTTCGATACCGGCGAGCCGATCACACCGGCGCTGTACAGCCGTATCGAACCGAGCGGGCGCGTCTTGCGCTACGAAGACGATCAACCGCGGGTGTTCTATATCGATACCCGAACCGGACGCGAATTCCGCGACCGCTGAGCCTGGCCGGCGCCCTCAGGCGGTTCGCAGCCCCGGCTCGACCAGCGTCCAGCGGTCGCCATCGCGACGCGCGCGGCCTTCGGCTTCGAGCTTGAGCAAATGAGCCCGCACATTGCGGCGCGCGGCTTTCTTGAGCAGCGGATCGGTCTTGGCATACAGCGATTCGGCGATCGCCGGAATCTCCGCGTAGCCGGCCTCGAGCTGATCCAGGATGGAGGCCTCGCGCTTCTGGCGATAGGCCAGCAGCGATGCCGCGAGCGCCTGCGGCCGCTCGAGCAGCGGGCCGTGCCCGGGCAAATACAGCACATCCTGCGTGCGCGCCAGCACGCGCTCCAGCGAACGGTAATAGGCGAGCATGTCGCCGTCCGGCGGGTTGACGATCGACGACGACCAGCTCATCACGTGATCGCCCGAGAAAAGCACCGGGCCGGTGCCTTCGACCTCGTAGGCAAAACACAGGTGGTCCGACGCATGGCCGGGCGTATGCAAGGCCCGGAAGCCGGCCACCGTCTCGCCGTCGGCCACGGGCTGATCGCAGGCGAAATCCTTGATACAGGCACGGGCGAAGGACAGACACGGCGCACCGGTGCGCTGCTTGAGCGCGGCCACCGCGCCCGAGTGGTCGCTATGCGCGTGCGTGAGCAGGATCCGCGCCAGCGGACGCCCGGCCAGCGCGGCGACGATGTCCTCGACGTGGGACTCGTCGTCCGGGCCCGGGTCGATGACCGTCAGGCCGTGCACCGGATGCGCTACCAGCCAGGTGTTGGTGCCGTGATAGGTCATCACGCTGGGGTTGGCCGCGACCACGCGGGCGATGCCCGGCAGCGCAGGATGCAGCACGCCACGCTGCGGTTCGGGCTCTTTGAGAAACGACATCCGCCAAGTCTGGCGCGACATTTGCTTGTCTGCAAACCGTCGACGGTCGACCGAAGCGCTCGTGTACGAGCTCGGCCAGCGGTGGCCGGGCCGACGGCGCGCCCGTCCCGGCGGTCAGGCGTGGGTGTCGTCGTCCAGCGGGTGGCGCCGGAGCTCCTCGCTGAACACAAGACGGGTCATGTCGGTCATGCGTTCGGGGTACAGAACACCCCGCAGGTGATCGTATTCGTGCTGAACCACGCGGGCATGGAAACCGCTCGCCTCTCGCTCGATCGGCTGGCCGGACGCGTCGAGCCCGCGATAGCGGATATGCGCCCAGCGCGACACATAGCCCTGCAGGCCCGGAATCGACAGACAGCCTTCCCAACCGCCGACCGTCTCTTCACCGATCGCCTCGATCTCGGGATTGATCAGCACCGTCAGCGGCACGCCGTCGTCGTCCTCGTCTGCGGCCGTGCGCGAGGGCGGCACGAAGAACATCATCACCGCCTGGGACACATAGACCTGTGGTGCCGCCAGCCCCACGCCCTCGGCATCCGCCAGCGTGTCCTTCATGTCGGCAATCAGGCGCTGTATCTCGGCGCTGGCCGGGTCCGCGACTGCTGCGGCCGGCTGTCTCAATACCGGGTGGCCCATACGGGCAATTTTCAATATCGCCATCGTGCGTCAGCTTCTCAATCGTGTCGGTCAGGATAACGCCAATCACCGCCAAGGCTAGGTTTTTGGTCTGAGCGGATCGAGCAGCGCAGACAGGCCGTTGTGATCGATCTCGTGCATGAGCGCCAGCAACCGGCCAATCTCACCGCTGGGAAAGCCCGAACGCGCGAACCAGTTCAGGTAATGCCCCGGCAGTTCGGCCAGCAGCCAGCCCTCGTACTTGCCGAATGGCATGACAGTGGTAACCAGCTTGGGTAAGTCCTGCGGATCCATGACAGTGCGACCAGACTTGGCGACGGCGCGTAGCATGCATGACAGACACCGGCACACGCCAATGCATCACCGCGACCATCGAGGCCGTATTCATGTTCATGAATATTCATATCGAACACCGGCGTCCTGGCACGTTGTGCATGGCTATGCTGCTCGCTGTCGCGATGCTCACGGCGAGCGGTTGTGCCACGCTCGGCAGCGATCGGGACGCATCGGCCGAGCCGCCCTTCACCGCAGCCGGCGCGGCGGCGCGCGATCAGCTCAACGACGGCTATAGCGATCTGTACGCCACCGCCGACGCACTGTCGCAGGTCGACCGGATCTTCTATGTGAAGTTCGAGTCGGACGCGGTCCAGCGTGTGGTGCAGGACATCACCCAGTACAACGGCCAGCTGGCCAAGCGCTTGAGCGCGCTTACCAGTGATTTTCCGGCGCTGGATATCGGCCGGCAAACCGCACCGCCCGTCATCCGGGCGGCGCGCGAGGCCCAGAAGAAAGCCACCCTCAAGCGGTTCGCGCCCGTGGTCGGCGCCTCCGGTGCCGCTTTCGAGCGCGGCATTCTCATCCGCCTGCTGGGCGCGGTCGATCAGCAGCACTATATTGCCGCAACGCTCGCCGCACGCGAGCCGGTGCCGGCGCTGTCGAAGATCATGGGCCACGCAGCTGATCGATATGCCGGCCTCTATGACGAGATCGATACACTGCTCAAGGCGCGTTTCTATCGCTAAGGCCTGTGGGCGCTTCCCACGGCAACCGACCCTGATCCAACCGGCAGCCCGGCTGCCCATTAGAGGCCTGACTATCGCTGCTTGCGGCACGAGTCAGTGCCCGCGCTGACCCAGGTCGAAAGGGCTGACCGGCCAGCGCGGCCGGCGCTGAAGCCGCTGGGCGTCTGCGGCGTCCAGATCGTGTGTGTCGAGCGTCGTCGGCAGCCGTACGTCGGCGATCAGGCGATCAGGCGATCGTGCGCATGCGCTGCCGTCACGCGCTGGTCAATAGCAGCCGCCAGACCGGCCCGCATGGCGGATTCGCCGTGATTGATGAACACCGTTGCCGGTCGCGCGGCTGCAGCAGGCTGCCGGCGCTCGAAGACGAACCGCAGCAGCGCGTCGATATCGCCGTGACCGGAATAATAATCACCGAAATCCACGAGCCGCGCCCGGATATGCACCGGGTCGATACGCGCCTTACCGAGCACCAGCGGCCCGCCTGTCCACTGGCCCGCCATCAGCTGGCGCAGGCGTCCGGCACCGGTGTTGGGCGGCGCATAGCCACAGAGCACGATGGTAGCCGCGGGGTTGCTGATCTGGTCGGCAATGAAATCAACGATACGTCCGCCCTCACACATGCCGCTGCCGGCCAGGGCCACCATCCGGCTGAGCGCCGGGTCGTGCATGGCCCGCAGGGTGCCCTGCGGTGCGCGATTGCGCCGCACGCGGGCCCAGAGCGCGGCGAGATACGAATCGAGCGCCGACTCGTCAGCCAGGCCCAGGCGCGCGGCCATCTCGGGATTACGATACGCCGGCGCCTGGAGCGGGCCGGCCCCACGGCTGAGCATGGCCGCATATACATCGGTCATGCGTGCCGCCAGCGGTGCATCGAGCGATAGCCAGCGCGGTCGGCCCTGACCGTCGGGCCGGCCGGCGCCGGTGGTGCGCAGCACCAGATCCAGGTCGAACCACAGCTCCTGTGCCCGATGAATGGCAAAACAGGGCACGACCACCGGCCCGCCGCCGCGTGCATCACTGTCGGCCAGCATCTGTGCCCAGGCAGCCATGCGGTCGTCGAATGACTTGTAGTGGGTTGCACGCGCCGGCTCGCCGCCACGGGTGGACTCCACCACCAGATAATCGGCGTCGTCCGGCACGCTCTGGCCTGCAAGCAGCGATTGATACGGATTGTCCGGCGTATTGCCGCCGATATCACCGCTGAAGACAATCGACCGGGCGATGCCGACACGGCTGCGCCAGCCGATAGTCACCGCCACCGCACCCAGAATATGGGCGCTGCGATGGAACGTGATTGCTACGCCGTGCAGGCGCATGGGCCGGTCGAAGACGAAATCGGCACGCTCATCGAGTGGCTGGAAATCGATCATCTCCACATCGTCGGCGTCGTATTCGCGTGAGAATCGGGCGCCGTCCAGAAGTGCGATGCGCGTCATCCAGGCGGTCGCCTCGGTGCAGTACACCGGCCCGCGAAAGCCCGCCCGATGCAGCTGTGGTAGGCGTCCGCAGTGGTCGCGGTGCGCGTGCGTGAGCAGCACGAAACCCAGTTGGCGCGCATCGAACGGCAACGTTGGCGCACCCTCGGCCACACCGGCCCCGCGATCGGCGTAGGCGCCGCAGTCCACCAGACAGCGAAGCTTGAGCCGCTCGTCGGTCAACAGGCTGCAGGAACCGGTGACACCGTCGGCACCACCAAGAAAAGTCAGGTTCATGGGAGGGTCGTCGAAAGATCGAGAGTGGGCACGCTGGCTAGCGTGCAAAAGACATCAGGAGCGTAGCGGTTTACGTCGGAGCCGACCGGATTGGACGCGAACCGGCCTGACCCGCAACGGCCCGGCTACAACGCACAAAGCGTCCCTCAAGACGCACAATTGCAAACCCCAAATAAATTTGGTATTCCGCGCGTAAACAGGCGTACATTGGTAGCGTTGTACACCCGCCTCGCCCACTCCCCGGAGTTTCATGCAAGTATTCGATAACCCAGTCGGCCCCGGTTCGCTCTGGTTCGATAATCTATCCACCGCCGACGGTATACCCGTGGCCTACGACCCGCAGGCACGGGCATTCCTGCCGATGCCGCCGTTCTGTGCCAATCGCGAGCGCATCGGCTGCAACTGGATTGCGCCCGAGGAAGGCGCATTCTGTCGCGCCTGCGCCATGACCGCGCTGGCCCCGGATCCCACTATCGACAACGCTGTTGCCAACTGGGCAACCACCGAAGCCGCCAAGCGCTGGGCGCTGGATAATCTCGGCCGCTGGCACTGGTTCCGGCCCGAAGACCCGGGCACCCGCCCGGTGTTTCATATGCTCGCCGAGGACGGCGCGCCAGCGCCCATGGGCCACGCCGAGGGCGTTGTTACCATCAGCGTCGCAGAAGCGGACCCGGTCGTACGCATTACCCGCCGACAGGCGCTGGGCGAGCCGTATCGCACCATGATCGGCCATATGCGCCACGAAATTGCGCACATGCTTTGGTGGCGCCTGAGCCTGCGCGACGATTTCATGGATGCGTTCCGCGCCATGTTCGGCGACGAGCGCGAAGATTACGGCGAAGCTCTCAAACGCCACTACCACAACGGCCCGCCCGCCGACTGGTCACAGCGTTTTCTGACCACTTACGCCTCAGCGCATCCGCACGAAGACTGGGCCGAAACGACCGCCCACCTGCTGCATCTGACCGACATCACCGACAGCTTTGTCGCAGCCGGTTTGTCGTCCGAAAGGCTACCCGCACCCGGCTGGAACCCTTATACGGAAACAGATTCCACCCGCCTGATCGATGTGGCAGCCTCTCTCGCGGCGGGCATCAATCACGTCAACCGCTCGATGGGGCTGCCGGATCTCTACCCGTTCATGCTGGCAGGCCAGACACTCCAGAAGCTGACCTTTGTCCATGACTGGCTGCGCCGGGGCGCCCAGGGACTGTAACCGCACGCCAGGCAACTATCGACCGGGTGATGCCCGGTCGATAGCGTCCAGCCGAAAACGCCCGTCAGCGTCCAGAAAGACGTTACGAGCCAACTCGAACTGATGCGAACGGCTTTCCAGGAAGTGCATCAGATAGCCGGCCGTGTTCGGCAAGATCACCAGATCGCCTCGCGCCACCCCGTTTGGGAATCGAAACCGCCGTTTATAGATGAACTCGGATTCGGTGCAATAGGTGCCGGTCAGAAAGCCTTCAGCCGGTTTACCGGCCGCGCGGCCGTCGACCGGGATCATGAGCGGGTCGAACATCACCTCGGCAAAGCCGGTACGGAACTGGGTACGGTTGAGCTCCAGCCCGATCACCAGATTGCCCTGGGTATCATTTTTGCGATGCGCCACGCGGGCGATGGTCAGCCCGCAGCCATCGAGCACGCTGCGCCCCGGTTCGCAGCGCAATTCGAGTTGCAACGCGCTGAGCCAGCGATGCAGCGGCCGGCCGTCGTGCATCGTATCCAGCACCTGCGCCAACCAGGTGTCCTGCACGATCGCATGGGCGGTCGGATACGCGTCAGGTGCGCCCCAGGCGCCGTCGATACGGCGCCGGCCGAGCGTGTCGTTACCGTAGGTGATCGGCTCGCCCCGGTTATCCAGTGCATCCGCGTGCGCGTCCAGATACGCGTCCCACTGGCTTTCGTCGGCCAAATAGCGCATCGGCAGCCCGCCGCCAATATCGACAAATAGCGGGCCGTCCGCGCGCGCGCGAAGACGTTCAAGCATCGGCAGCAGAGCCGCAATAGCCGAGGCGCGATGCCCCGGATCGTAGCCGCCCAGATGAAACTGCAGGCCGTGCAGATCCAGCGCCGGATGATCGCTCTCGATACGCGTGATCAACGCGGCCAGATCCTCAACTGAATAGCCGAACCGCGAATGCAGGACGTCGCCCTCGTGGGCGAATCCGGCGACCCGCAGGCCAATCGGGGTCTGGGTGTCCGCCTGGCTAGCGAGCGCGGCAAGCAGCGCCAGCTCGTCGTCGTTATCCACAATAACGGTGACGCCGTGGGCCACACACAGCGCCATCAGCGCCTCGGTCTTGATGCCGGCAGTACAGATGATCCGCGCCGGGTCCACGCCAGATTCAAGCGATTGGCTGACCTCGGCAACGCTCGCGGCATCAATACCGCACTGCGCGTCGCGTGCGGCAACGACATACGACAGACACTTGTTGGCCTTGCGGGCGAAATACGGCCGGCAGGCCAGATCGCGCGTATCGGCTACGTGCTGCAGGGCTTGCAGATTGGCCACGAACGGCGCGGTGGACTGGATATTGACCGGCGAGCCGTGTTCGGCGACCAGCGCGGCCGGCGCATGCGACGACAACAGCTCGGCCATCCAGGGCGCCATGCGCGCCTGCAAGGGCACCACGCCGTGGCAATAAGACAACAGATCAATCATGCAGAAGACATCTTGTGAGCAGGACGCGCCGGCCAGCCCGTCGGTGATTCATGGGCCAGGCACAGTTGCCTGGCCCAGTGCGCAGGCGTTGCATGCAGCGTACGGCTGAGCGTGTCGTTGCCGAGCACGGACAGTTCAGTCATGCGGCCGATCACGGCAATGCCCGCAAGCGTGCGGGTGCTGCCGGCGATATAGGGGTGGCCTGCCGGGTCGACCTCGAGCGTGCCAAACGCCGTCAACGCCAGCTGTTCGTTGTTGATCAGGCCCGGCAACGGGCCGGCGGCATCGAAGCGCCAGGGCGCCGGTATCGTGGCGTCGATATCGATATCCGCAGCCGCACGGCCGAGTGTATCCAGACGCACGATATCGGCATCGATCAGCGCCAGCAGGCGCGCGATATTAGACGCCGCCGGCCCAAAGGCAATACGTTCCATCTCCACGGCAATAGCGCGAAAGCCGGCCACGGCGAGCCGGGCGAGACCGCCGTGGCTGATCAATCGAACCAGCTGCGGATAGACGCCGCGCCAGACCAGCGCCAGCGCCACGGCGACGTCCGGTGCAGCGCGGCCCGTGGCCACCTGCCAGGCATGACGCATGGCCGCGGTCGCCGCATCGCCGTCCATCACATGGCTACGCCATGCCGTGAACCAGCGCGCGGCCTCGCCTGGAGCGGCTGCGATAAACGCATCGGCGCTACGACAGAACATGGGCCAGACGTCAGTCTCGAAATCGCCAATCGGGCGTTCGATCGCATCCAGTGCCGCTGCCAACGCCGCCACCACGCCCGTTCGATGCGTATCCATCGCCACCACGCCGGCCTCCGGCTTGGCCAGCATAGGCCGACCCGAACGCGACATCGGCCGGATACACGCCGGCTCACGGCCACTGGCGCGATAGGCGAGCTGGCCGTGGCCGGCGTCTTCGAAACGCCCGCCACGGCCCACCGTCAGAGACAGCGCGGCATCGATGAATGTCAGGCCGAACCCGCGGCAGCGTAGCGATTGTGCAAGCCGGCCCTGTGCGTCGGCCAGCTGCTGAGCTGGAAATACAGACAATGGCCGTGCATCGCTCGCCTGCTGCCAGCGCTGATGGCCGGTGACGATGAGCACCTCGTCAAAGCACGCTGACCGGCGCCCATGCCCCACCTGCCAGCGATTGCCCTCACGATTGATACGCGTGACAAACGCCCGCTCGATCTGCAGCGAGATGTTCGCGGGCAGACTGGCACGCAGCCGCTTAAAGCACGCCACCAGATACTCACCGACGCGCGCGCGCGGCAGATAAGCGTGCGGGTCGGCCTGTGCCGGATATGTATCGGCCAGCCAGGCCAGCAGCGACGGACGATGGGCATTGGCCGCAAACGATCGATCCCAGGCATCGATCATGCCGGCGCTGAAGTTCATCAACAGATAATCAGGCTGATCGGGCGCATATACCGGCCCTGCGCCCAGTGCCGGGTGCGGCTCGTAGAGCGTGACCACAAAATTGCGATCCGGCGTCTGTGCAGCCATGCCGGCCAGGCAGTCGAGCGCGAACAAGCCGCGCGGGCCGCCGCCGACGATTGCAATCTGGCGGCGATCAGGCATGCACGTCGTCCATCATGCGTCGGATATCGGCCGCAGTCTGGCCCAGTGTCTTGTCGACCCATACATCGTTGAAGATGGTATCCAGATAACGCGTGCCGCTGTCGTGCAGAATCACGGCTACGCGCTGGCCGCGCAGGGCGTCGGCGTGGCGTCGCACGGCCTCCAGCACGCCGCCGGCCGAGCCGCCGACCAGTATGGCCTCACGCTCGGCCGCCCGCCGACAACCGGCCACACAGCGCGCATCGCTGACGCGCACCACCTGCGAGAACTGCTGGCCCACCGCCAACGCAGGAATGCGTCCGGCGCCCATGCCCGGGATGAACCGCGGGCCAGCCGTGCCGTTGAACAGGGTACTGCCCTGGGCGTCGACGACCACCACGCGCGTCCGGCGCCCGTGCTCAGCCAGATAATCCCGACAGCCCTGGGCCGTGCCGGTGCTGCTGGTGGCCACGAACAGCGTATCGATATTGCCATCCATCGCTGCGTCGATTTCGGCGATGGTGCCGATCTGGTGCGCGGTCGGGTTGTCGCGATTGGCATACTGGTTGAGCCAGACCGCGCCTGGCACCGACGCCACGATCTGCTCGACCGCCACCATGCGTGCGGCCAGCAGATCGCCGTCGAGTGCTTCGGTCACCAGGTGAATCTCGGCGCCCAGCGCCCGCATGATGGCTACGTTCTGGGCCTGGGCGTTGCGATCGACCACACAGATCAGGCGCAGGCCATGATAGCGACAGATCTGTGCCAGCCCGATCCCCATATTCCCCGACGACGATTCGACCAGCGTTGTCGCCGTGGAAATATCGCCACGCGCCAACGCCTGCTCGACCATATGCCGCGCTGGGCGATCCTTGGCCGAGCCGCCGGGGTTGAACGCCTCGAGCTTGGCATACAGATCGATATCGTCGCGCTCGAGATAGCGCCCCAGGCGCATCATTGGCGTATCGCCGATCAGCCCGACCACGCTGTCGGCTATCTCGGACAACGCCACCTCATCAACGCGAAGCGGTAACACCATGACCTGACTCCTGAAAAACCGGGCCTCGACAAGCGCGGTGACCCGTTAGCAGGTCGTGGGTACGCCTGCTGATCCGGCTTGGGCACAGACGCGATCGATTACTGCGCGCTTGGCAAGCGCATTAACGCTCGACGCACAAAACAGGTCAATCCGTAGCGCAACTGACGAGCGCCCGCAGCTGCGCCTCGAGCATGGGCTGGGCCTGATTCGCCAGGGCGTCGGAACCCGCTGACAGCGTCAGCCGTTTGCGCGCCGGCTCACGAGTGATCACGATCGCTTGGCGACACGGGCTTCCCGCTGGAGCGTTCAGCGTCGGCGCCGTTGAGCAGCCCGTTTCGATCGAGCCGGTCGTGCAATGTGCGTATTTCACCCCGGAGCACCTGGATTTCGTGATACAGCGCCCGCGTCATATCGCGTTGAGCGCGCGACTCACGCGATTCGCGCTCGCTATTGTCGTGTACGAACATCGAACTGATATAGGCCGCAAAACTGCCGAAAAGACCCACGCCACAGATCATCAGAATAACGGCAACGATTCGCCCCAGCGTGGTCACCGGATAGAAGTCGCCGTACCCGACCGTGGTCACGGTAACCACCGCCCACCACAGCGCTTCCTCGGCGGTGTTGATGGGGCTGGTCGGATCCGGACTTTCCACCAGCAGCATCGTGATCGCGCCGAACGCCACCAGCAGGACGGTCGCCGTCGCCGCCGAGGCAAACACGCCTTCGGCACGATTGCGGAACAGTAGTCTCCAGATCATCTGTGCAGACTTGACCGCGCGCAGCGCCCGGAGCACGCGCACCACGCGAAACAGCCGCGCGCCCTGGAACAGCCCTGCGGGAATACAGGCCAGCAGATCGATCCAGCCCCAGCGCATATACGCCAGCTTGCTGCGGGCGCGGGCAAAGCGTTGGCAGAAGTCGGCGAAGAAGAACAGGCAGACGATATAGTCCATGTACTGCATCAGCTGCGAGATCTCGCTCGGCAGCGTCAACAGCAGATCCGCCAGCATCGCGCCGATCACATAGACCGATAGCACCAGGATGAAAAGCTGAAAAGGGGTGACACGTTCCTTCACGACTCGATGGGCCCGTTGTTCTGCTTTATAAGGACGCAGGATAGCCTGTCTCGATCCTTTATCTGACTCGGCAGATCGGGTCGGCCCGGATGTTCTGGCTCGGCGATTGTTCCAGGCGTTGCCATCGGCCCGAGCTTGCGTCCGGCGGCTTATCAGAATACGGGCCGCGCACTGCGCCCGGACGACTTCTTGTAGCACCGCCGTCGAGCCAGTGATGCGTGACGAACGCAAGGCGCGAGGATTCAATCAGAGATTCATTGCTACAGCGCCTTCACGGATACGGTTATCCACGTCAGTGTCGATAATCAGCGAGCGACTTGTCTCGTCACCCTGTGGCGGCTGATGCCGTCATGGCTGGAACCCGCGGCACCCTGTTCATCGCCGTTCGGCAACCGTGTATCGCTTGTAACGATGGCTTGACGTGGGCACAGAACATCGCCTCGGGCCAGATCAGAACCCCGCCGATGGCTACGATGTGCGCATTCCAGCCAACTTTTGTCGATACAAATATCTGGTTTTATTGTTCTTTATCGAAAAGAGTCCTGGGCGACCCAGTTTCGCATGGTGCTCTGCCACGATTCGAGGTAACGTGAAAGCTGGGGAAAATATAGGGGAAGACTCGATGGATCAGCTCGCGCGCAGACTCGGTCTCAAGACCGATCCCACCATTTTCTTTGTCTCGGCGGGGATCATGGTGGTCTTCCTGATCGCCCTTTTGATCGCGCCCGAGGCCATTGGTGACGCTTTCGGTGCAGGCCGTGCCTGGATCGTCACCAATCTTGGCTGGTTCTTCATATTTGGCGTGACCACCTGGGTCATATTTCTGTTGTGGGTCGCGCTCAGCCGTTACGGCTCGATCCGTCTGGGCGGCAACGACGCCAAGCCGGACTACGGCAATATTTCCTGGTTCACCATGCTCTTTGCCGGCGGTATCGGCACGGTGCTGATGTTCTGGGGCGTTGCCGAACCCATCTCCCATTTTTCGACGCCACCGCGTCCGGAGGTTGTGCCCTTCTCTCCGGAAGCCGCAGACGATGCGATGGGCTTTGCGATCTATCATCTGGGCCTTCACACCTGGGCGATCTTCACCCTGCCGGGCCTGGCATTCGCGTATTTCATCTACCGATATGACCTGCCGATGCGCTTCAGCTCGGTGTTCTATTCGCTCATCGGCGACAGAATATACGGCCCGCTCGGCAAGTCGCTGGATATCTTCGCTATTCTCGGCACGCTGTTCGGCGTGGCTGTTTCTATCGGCCTGGGCACGCAACAGATCAATGCCGGCCTGACCGAACTACTCGGCGTATCTGATTCGGTCACGACCAAGGTCATCATCATCGCCGTGCTCACCACCGTGGCCGTGGGCTCGATCACGGCCGGGCTGGACGCGGGCGTCAAGCTGCTGTCGAACATCAATATCGGCATGGCCGTGGGCCTGATGATCTTCGTGCTCGTTACCGGCTCGACCGTGTTCCTGCTGCGCTCGATTATCGAGACCTTCGGGATCTATATCTCCAATATCGTACCGATGGCGTTCTGGAACGATGCGCTGGCCGAGTACACACACGAAGAAGGCGGCTGGGGCTGGCAGGGCAGCTGGACCGTGTTCTACTGGGCCTGGACCGTGACCTGGTCGCCGTTCATCGGCATTTTCGTGGCCCGCATATCGCGCGGCCGCACTATCCGCGAATTCGTACTCGGGGTGCTGTTCGCGCCGTCGATATTCACCCTGATCTGGTTCGCAATCTTCGGCTGGTCGGCCATGCAGATCGACGGCATTGGCGAGGAGGCCCGCGCGGCACTCGGTGCCCAGGCCGGCTCGCTGTCCACCGCCGTGAGCGAAAGCATACCGCTGGCCATGTTCGCGTTCTTCGAACACTTCCCCTTCGCGACCCTGATCAAGGGACTGGCAGTGGTCATTGTTGCCATCTTCTTTGCCACCTCGTCCGACTCGGCCTCGCTGGTCGTGGATATGCTCTGTACGGGCGAAGCCGATCCGGGGCCGGTCCATCAGCGCATGTTCTGGGGGATTTCCGAAGGTGTACTGGCCGCGATGCTGATCGTGCTTGCCGGTGAAGCCGGACTCACCGCCCTGCAACAGGTGATTACCGTGGTCGGGCTGCCGATGTTCATTCTGGTATTCGCCATGATGTTCGCCCTGCTGCGCGGCCTGTCACAGGAAGATCTCAGTGGCGTGACCGTGGGCCAGCGGCCCGAAGCCAAGGATCTGTAGGTCGCTGTTGTAACCGCCGGTCAGCCAAGCCAGGCTGATCGGGGCGGCAACCCGCGGACTCGGCACAGGCCGCTGGTGCTGTGTGAAGGATCAGTATTTCCGCAGCTACCCAGCGATGCCTGGGCGCATTCTCCAACGCGCTACAACGGGAATTGGTCGAGCGCCACAGCAGAGTTGGCGTAGTGCACCGCCCGCGATTCTCTCAAGAGCAGGCACGAGCGACAGGTACGCTCTGGCGTTCGTGGGACCACGAATTTCGCTGATCAGAAAGCCGCGTAGTTGCCGTCGCAGTCGACAAAATCGGCAGTCGGCCACGATCGGCGCCTATTCAGCCTGAAAATAGAACAGGCCGCGCCATCCATCGGCATCAGGACGAGCACGAGGGAGCAGTAAATCATCCCGGCTGCCGACAGAATGCCGACAACCGGGAACGGTGTCCTGCTGTTCTCGACGGCGAGGCGCTAGGGCCTGTTGCCATTTCGTACGAGACCGCGCCAAGGGCTGTTTTGCGGCAAGACGAGGCACCAGCAAGTGCTGTGTAGTTATTCTACTCAAGCGCGCTGTAACGCTGTATTGCCGCATATCGTTAATTTGTTGGGCCCTTGTCCCGAAGGGTTGGGCCTCCCTGAAAAATCGACCAGGGGCCTCAGACGGCGTTGCAAGTCTGGGCCGTGGCACGCCACGGCCGGCGACTCGCGCCTTGCCTGAGACGATTTGAGGACGCCAACGCGGCGCTCGAACGAAACGGCAACAGGCCCTAGGCGCGCTCGGTCACTTCCAGCAGGTGATACCCGAACTGCGTCTTGACCGGCCCCTGAACCTCGTTGAGCGGTGCGTTGAACACGACCTCGTCAAACTCACGCACCATCTGACCCGGGCCGAACGAGCCCAGATCGCCGCCCTTGCGGCCGGACGGGCACGACGAATGCTCACGGGCAACTTCAGCGAAATCGCTGCCGTCTTCGATCTGCTGCTTGAGTTCGGCGCACTTGTCTTCGCTATCGACAAGAATATGACGGGCACTGGCTTTGGCCATGACTGGGCTCCTGCTATGGGAAATTACGGGATCGACATACTACTGGAATAATGGCGCGCCCGACGCCAATCCGTTCTGGGGCATCGGCCAGGCCCCATATGCGTTGCCCACTTGTTCCCGGGCGCCGATACTCGGTCCGGCCACCGCGGATAAGTGAGCCACCCCCTGCCCGGCAGACCACAGGACTTCTGATGCGCTACCCCATGCCCGCGGCGGATATCGAGGCCCCGCACACGGCCGTGTTCGAAACCCATAAAAGCCGTTTCATAGGCTGGGGTGCCGGCATTGGCTGTATCGAGGACGCACAGCGCCTGCTCGCGCTTGCCCGTCAGCACTACCCCGACGCCTCGCACCACTGTTCAGCCTATATCGCAGGCCCGCCTGGCGAGGATCAGGCGATCGGCTTTTCCGACGACGGCGAACCCGGCGGCACCGCCGGACGGCCCATGTATCAAGTGCTCGATAGCAGCGGCCTGGGACAGATTGCATGCGTCGTCACGCGCTATTTCGGCGGCACCAAGCTCGGCACCGGCGGCCTTGCCCGCGCCTATGCACAGACCGCCAGCGAGCTGATCGCCACGCTGCCAACCCGGCAACATATCCCGCGGCGGCGCGTGTCACTCGGCCTCACCTTTGCCGACGAGCAAGCTGCCCGCGAGTGGCTGGCACAGCATGAGGGGAATATAGCGCAGGCCGATTACCACGTGAACGGCGTGACCCTGAGCGTGGACTGGCCGATGGATGCGGCGACTGATCTAACCGAACTCGACGCTCGACTCAGCGGACGCCTGGCACGCACCAGCGATCAGCTGTAATCAACGTCTGCTGCAATCTGCGGGCCTATTCTCGAACGACATGATTGTCACCTCGTCGCCCGTACGCGCTCTCGCCTCGTATGAGCTTTTGTCATAGCTGAGCCCTGTCGATCGTACGGCCGTTGCGGGCGTATCAAGACCGCTGACGCATGGCCGCGACATCGTCGGCAGGCTGTGCTTATCCATCCCGAAACGTCGCGAATACGTGCTGATGCACGAATTCATCCACGCGAGCGGGATCATGGTTTACTTGATAATTTTGCAGCGTTTCAGAAACTGCGCGATATCAATCCAAAAATATATATTTTTCTATATCAATGCGCTCTTAACCCTCGCCATACAAGATTCGCGAGTGCACAAGGTTTTACGCGCTGACGCACTACATGGGTGCACAAAGCTTCGCGTCGCCCCAAAGTAAAAACGACAAAGGCCTTCAGTACGCCGTCCAGACAGCCGATAGCCCACCTACGGCCTTATTCTAGCCGTTTCAGATGAGCAGGCGTGGGGGCCAGGTCAATCAACCTGAGGCAGAACGTCTAAATTCATACGCTATTCTAGTCGGAGTGGTTGAATGACCAATCGAAGATATTTAGCCGCTTGCCTGCCAGCCCTTTTCGCGGGCTTGCTGGTAAGCAGTGATCCAGCAAAGGCGCTCGATACAGATCCTGTTGCCGTCAGTACCAAGCCGCGACTCATCGTGCTTACGGATATGAGCAGTATCCAGTCTGGTGTACGTGAGCCGGATGACGCCCAGTCGCTGATCCGGCTGATGCTGTATGCGAACGAGTTCGATATCGAAGGACTGGTTGCCTCTTCAGGCCTGCAGCACGGTCGGGTGGTCCGGCCCGAATATATCCGCAGGATTGTCGATGCCTACGCGCAGTGCCGGCCGAATCTGGTGGTGCACAACAAGAGCTATCCCGACTTCTACAACAAGAGTTACCCGACCGCCGATCAGTTGCGACGGGTCATCAAATCCGGTCAACCCCATGCAGACAGGGGTATTCCGGCATCTCAAAGCATAGGGGCCCAGAAAGACACGCAGGCCTCCGAGTGGATCATAAACGTGGTGGACAAGTCGGACAGTCGGCCGGTATGGGTGACCGTCTGGGGTGGCCCGGCCGATCTGGCACAAGCGCTCTGGAAAGTCAGAAACACCAGAAGCAGTGCCCAGGTCGCCGAGTTTGTCTCCAGACTACGGGTCGTTGCGTCAGGCAATCAGGACGAGACCGCAGGATGGATCAAGAACAACTTCCCGAATATATTCTTTGCCACGCGCAAGGAGGGTGCCCGCGGGATGTATCGTGGGGGCGATCAGTCACTGGTCAGCTCCTCCTGGGTCAAGACCAACATCCGCGGCCACGGCGCTCTGGGCCAGATGTATCCGGATTACCACGGCGGTGATATCTGGTCCTGGAAGATCGGCAAGATAAACGGCATCAAGGGCGGTGATTCGGCCACTTACATGGGCCTGATCAGAAACGGCCTCAATGTGCCCGACAAGCTCAGCGTACAGAACTGGGGCGGGCGTCTGCAGATAGACGGACGCAACCCCGACCGCTACTGGGATGACATCAACCGAGTGGGTAATTACCGCAAGGACATCTCGCCTTACCTCGCTGCCGTTTATCGCTGGCGGCCGGATTTCCAGGCCGACTATGCGGCGCGTTTCGACTGGTGCGCCAAGCCCTATAGCCAGGTCAATCACAATCCGATGAACAGCACCGGCAACCAGGTGATCAATACACGGGTTGCCTCGGGCAAGCGTATCAGGCTGCAAAGCGGAAACTGGAGCGATCCGGACGGCAACAACATGGCCTTCCATTGGCAGAAGCTGAGCGAGGAAAGCAGCTACCGGAGCGGCATAAAAATAGAGAATGGCAATACGGAATCGCCCTACATCACGGCGCCCAACGTAAGCCGCTCACAATCGATCAGCATGCTGTTGACGGTCAAAGACGACGGCAAGCCGCCGCTTGTGTCCTACAAGCGGGTCAACATTACCGTGTCGCCACGGTAAGGTTGTAGGGGCACATAGACGCGGGAAGGGGTCAGAGTCGAGTCACGTTTTATCGTGTTCATCAGACTTCGGCGTGCTGCTGAATCGTATCTGACCCCTTTTTGCTCTTAGTATTTTTGATCAGCGGAAAAGCAGTAGGAACCTAGTTACGGGTTTCCATGTGCATTAGGCTTCGACATATTGCTGAATCGCGCCCGCGATCAAATCGGAATATTTATAGATATCGGTAATCTTTGACAGCTCCACTCGCTGCTCATCCGCTGGCGCGAAAATCGTCACCCAATTTCTTTTCGATCCAAAATACAACCGGCAAATAGATCGTCGGTTATTATCATCGAACAAAATTGCACAGTAGCTTTTTGCGTCGCGCATGGTGATTAAATCAGGATCTACGAACTGCGCGCTGATTGCTTGAATGATGCGATAGGCCTGCCATTCTTCCGGCGTCGTTTCGATATCGCTTTTCGTAGCGTCAACCCCGCCAGCCCCTTCGGCCTCGGCAGAGATGCTGGCAGAACCAACGTCGTCGGCCACGCCATCCGTTTCAAATGCGCTTTTCAACCGATCGTTGACACGATCGCGAATATATTCGCCACAGGCGCGATATGTCAGGTCAGCAAACTCGTCCTTCACGCTTGCAGTTAAACGACCGGAATAGACACGGCTCGAAAATAATTTGACGAATTCTTCACTGGGGCTCTTGAACTCCTTCGCAATCTCAGCTTTAAGCGCGCGCCTATATTTCAGATTGCTCGCAGTGCTGAGAATATTTTCCAGATTAAACGTAGTTCGAGCGAATTGCTTTAGTTCGTCCACTTGGGTTTCGTTGAATTCAAGTAAGTTAAACTCGAAAAAAGATCGGTCATCCATACGATTCGCGCGTTCCAGATCGCTATAGAAAAGATAGCGTGCACCATCGGTGAGAATTGCAAAGCGCGCGTCTGTAACGCCAAAATAACGAAAGAGTTGGCCCGCGTACTTCGAGTTAAGTACTGCCCCGAGCCCTTTGCACTCAATGAGCATCATGATTTGGCCGTCGATCTTGATAGCGTAATCGACTTTTTCACCTTTCTTTACGCCGTGGTCGGCCGTAAATTCAGGAATCACTTCGCCTGGATTAAATACGTCGTATCCCAAGGCCTGGAGAAAGGGAAGGACAAAAGCTGTTTTTGCGGCTTCTTCAGTCGATACGGCGTCTTTCTGCCTCGCGATTCGACTCGAAAGGTCTGAAAGGCGGTCGATAAGATCCATGGCTCCCCCAATGTTTTTAGTAGATCTGCTATAAGTGAAGATCTTTTTTTAGTTCGATTAATAACTGAGCGGCGAAAAGCACTAGTTTAATCACAGTACTGACGCGGGCGACCAAGAACCCCTCACCTCGACGTACGATCGCTCGCTGAGGCAAATATAATCTACAATAGTCGTTAAGGAAACGCCGAAACGCACGAAAAAGGCCGGCATTCGAGCCGGCCTTTTTCGGGGCAAACTGCAAGGCGCCTACTTTTTCTTGGGCATATACAGATCGGTAATTGTGCCCGTCTCGGCTTCGGCCGCCAGACCCACGGTTTCCGACAGGGTCGGATGCGGATGAACGGTCAGGCCGATATCGTGGGCGTCGCAGCCCATTTCGATGGCCAGACCCAGTTCTGCAATCAGCTCACCGGCACCCGTGCCGACAGCCCCTGCACCGATGATGATGTTGGTTTTCTTGTCGAACAGGATCTTGGTGAGGCCATCGGTGGCGTCCATACCGATCGCACGACCGCTCGCCGCCCACGGGAAGGCACCCTTGGTGTATTCGATGCCCTCGTTCTTGGCCTGGGTTTCGGTGACGCCGGTCCAGGCGACCTCGGGATCGGTATAGACAACCGAGGGGATGACTTTGGCATCAAACGCGGCTTTTTCGCCGGCACAGCATTCGGCGGCGGTCTTGCCCTGGTGGGTCGCACGGTGGGCCAGCTGTGGCTCGCCCGAAACATCACCAATGGCGAAGATATTATCGACGTTGGTCCGACATTGCTTGTCGACCGGGATGAAGCCACGCTCGTCCACCGTGACACCGATATCCGCCGCGCCGATCTTGTTGCCGTTGGGCTTGCGCCCAACCGCAACCAGTACGCGGTCGTAGTCCTTGGATTCGGGCGCGTCCTTGCCTTCAAAACGGGCCGTGAGCGCCTTGTCACTGGCTTCCAGGCCGGTGACCTTGGTCGACGTCCAGATATTGTCGCAGCGGCTGGCCATGCGCTTGGCGAGCGGCTTGACCAGATCCTTGTCGGCGCCGGGGATGAGGCTATCGGTCATCTCGACGACGTCTACGCTGGTGCCGTGGGCCGCATAGACATTGGCAATCTCACAGCCGATGATGCCGCCACCCACAACCAGCAGCGAGCCGGGTATCTCCTGCGGCGACAGCGCCGCCTCGGAATCCCAGACACGCTCGTCTTCTGGCCAGCCGGGCAGCATGACCGGCTCGGAGCCCACCGAGATGATCGCCTTGTTGAAGGTGATCTGCTTATGGTCGTCGTTGTCTTCCAGGGTGAGCGTGTGTGCATCCGCAAAGGTGCCCGTGCCGTGAACCACGTTCACCTTGCGCTTGGACGCCATGCCCTTGAGGCCGCCCGTGAGCTTGTCGATTACCGACTGCTTGAACTCCATGAGCTTGGCGAGATCGATCTCGGGTTTGCCGAAGGTCACGCCGTGGGCCGCCATGGATGCCGCGTCCTCGATGACCTTGGCCGAGTGCAGCAGCGCCTTGGACGGAATACAGCCAACATTGAGACAGACACCGCCTAGAATACTGTGGCGCTCGACCAGCGTGACGTTGAGGCCCATATCGGCGGCGCGGAAGGCGGCCGTATAGCCGCCCGGGCCGGAACCCAGTACCAGCACGTCGCAGTCGTAACCGTGGTCGCCGCTGGCCGGCTTGTCGGCCTTGGCCTCAGACGTTTTCTTGTCGTCTCCGGCCGGCTTTTTCGCAGCCTTGTCGTCTTTTTTGCCCTTGGCCTTGTCGGACTTGGTGCTGGATGTGTTGTCGTCATCCTTCTCCGCACTGTCTTTCTTCGGCTTGTCGCTCTTCTCGTCGCCCTCGTCCCGCTCGGACGCCGCATTCGAATCGTCGGCGGCTTCGATCATGGCGATGACATCGCCTTCAGAGACGGTATCGCCTTCGGCGACCTTGAGCCCGACGAGCTTGCCGGCGACCGTCGTCGGCACTTCCAGCGTGGCCTTGTCAGACTCGAGCGTAATCAGCGCCTGCTCGACCTCGACGGTATCGCCTTCGGCGACCAGCACTTCGATGACTTCAACCGAGTCGAAATCGCCAATATCCGGAACCTTGATTTCCTGCGCCATTGTTTAAGCACCTTGGCCGGCGTCATGCCGGCACTTTGCATTCTGAGAAACAGGCCGGAGACGCAACAACGCGCAATCGACCTGGCGCGAGCCATGACGCGCCAAGACAGGGCGCTCAAAGCGCTGTGTAGCAACACCACATGAGCGATCTGCAACGCCGTACTGCCGTGTCATGGTCGCGGCCTAGAGCAACAGTGTCCGTAAGTCAGAGAGCTTCTCGCTTATGAACCCGGTAATTCTTGCGGCCTTGGCGCCGTCAATCACCCGATGATCGTAGGAGAATGACAGCGGCAGGATCAGGCGCGGCTCGAACTCAGTGCCGTTCCAGACCGGCTGCATGCTGTGTTTCGACACGCCCAGAATACCGACTTCCGGACTGTTGACGATTGGCGTGAACGCGGTACCGCCGACGCCGCCCAGGCTGGAGATAGAAAAGCAGGCGCCTTTCATCTCGTCGCCCTTGAGCTTGCCGTCACGGGCACGGCCGCTGATCTCGTCGAGCTCGCGGGCAAGCTGGTAGATGCCTTTCTGATCGACATCCTTCAGCACCGGCATCATCAGGCCGCCCGGGGTATCCACGGCGATAGCGATATTGCAGTACTTCTTGTGTACCAGCGACGCGCTGTCGGCCGTCAACGAGCTGTTGAGATCCGGGAACTCGCGCAGGGCCGCAGCCGCAGCCTTGAGCATGAAAGCCAGCGGGGTGAGCTTGACGCCGTCCTTGGCCGCCTTCTCCTTGTTGGCCTTGCGGAAAGCTTCCATCTCAGTGATGTCGGCCGTGTCGAACTGGGTGACATGCGGTATCAGCAGCCAGTTCTTGTGCACGGCCTTGGCCGAGATCTTGCGGATACGCGCAAGTTCCACGATCTCCACTTCGCCAAACTGACTGAAGTCGATATCGGGCTGTGCGGGTACACCGCCAGCGCCGGCCGGGGCGCCCGCAGAGGCGCCGCCCTGGGACTGTTCCAGTGCCTTTTTCACATAGGCCTGGACATCGTCTTCCAGAATCCGGCCCTTGCGGCCACTGCCCTGAATACGGCCAAGGTCTGCACCCAGGTGGCGCGCGTATTTACGCACGCTGGGCGAGGCGTGGGCCTTGTTGAAGCGGTCCTCGTCGACGCTCTTGAGTTTGGACGAGTCGCCCTCTTCGCCAGAGCCGGATTTTACCGACTTTTTCTTCGGCTGCTTTTCCGACGAGGACTTGTCGTCTTTCTTGGGCTTCTTGTCTTTCGACTCATCCGCTTTGTTGTCAGATTTCTTGTCGGCTTTCTGAGCGCGATCGTCGCCGCCGGATTTTTTCTGATCAGCGCTTTGCTTTTTATCGCCACCACTGGATTTCTTGCTACCTGCAGACTCGAGCATGGCGATCACATCGCCTTCCGAGACGGTGTCGCCTTCCTTGACCTTCAACTCGGTGATCTTGCCGGCACTCTCGGAAGGCACTTCCAGCGTGGCCTTGTCGGATTCGAGCGTGATCAGCGCCTGCTCGGCTTCGACCTCGTCGCCTTCAGACACCAGCACTTCGATGACTTCGACCGAGTCGAAATCGCCAATATCAGGCACCTTTACCTCGATGGTCTCGCCGCCGGCGGCGTCGTCCTCGGCGTCATCTTCTTCAGGCGCGTCATCGGCCGCGGCGGACTCATCGTCACCCGATTCGTCCGCTTCGTCGTCGCTCTCGGAACCGTCGTCGGATTCCTCACCCTCATCGGCGTCATCGTCACTATCGTCGTCGGACGCGCTGTCTTCGCCCGCGTCGGCTTCGACCATGGCGATCACGTCGCCTTCGGAAACGGTGTCGCCTTCCTTGACCTTCAGCTCGGTGAGCTTGCCGGCGATGGTGGTCGGGACTTCGAGGGTAGCCTTGTCGGACTCAAGCGTGATCAGCGCCTGTTCTTCCTCGACCGTGTCGCCTTCAGACACCAGCACTTCGATGACTTCGACCGAGTCGAAGTCGCCGATGTCCGGGACTTTGATTTCCTGCGCCGCCATAAAGCGATTCCTTGCTGGGGCAGGCGGCTCAATAAGCCGCCTGCCGGTGCGTCGTTATTCGGTTGTCGGTCTGCCGCGACTCATATTCAGTGCGTGATCGGCTCCGGCTTGTCGGGGTCGATGCCGTATTTGCGAATCGCTTCGCCGACCACCTTGCGCTCGATCTTGCCTTCGTCGGCCAGTGCCTTGAGGGCGGCAACAACGATCCAGCGACGATCGACCTCGAAGAAGTCGCGCAGGGCATCGCGGGTATCCGAACGGCCGTAACCATCGGTGCCGAGCGTGTGATAGGGCACCGGCATGAAGGTACGGATCATGTCGGGCAGGGCCCGGACATAGTCCGTGGCCGCAACGGCCGGACCTTTCGCATCGGCAAACTTCTTCTCCACAAAGCTGGCGCGCGGCTCGTCTTCCGGATGCAGCATGTTCCAGCGCTCGGTGGCGAGCCCGTCGCGACGCAGCTGCGAAAAGCTCGGCACGCTCCACACGGTCGCACCCACGTTGTATTCCTGTTCGAGCATCTCGCCGGCGGCGATCACCTCGCGCAGGATGGTACCCGAGCCCAGCAGGTTGACCTGATTGTCGTGTGCATCGTCGCCAGCGGAAAAACGGTACATACCGGCAATGATGTCGTCTTCCACGCCCTCCGGCATCTGCGGATGGCTGTAGTTCTCGTTCATCATCGTCAGGTAGTAGTAGACATCCTCACCCTCCGAGAACATCTCCTCCAGGCCACGATGCAGAATGACGGCCATCTCGTAGGAGAAGGTCGGATCATAGGCCTTGCAGTTCGGCACGCAGTCGAACATCACGTGGGAGTGGCCATCCTGATGCTGCAGACCCTCGCCGTTGATCGTGGTGCGGCCGGCCGTGCCACCGAGCAGGAAGCCGCGTGCACGCATATCGCCAGCGGCCCAGCAGAGGTCGCCGACACGCTGGAAGCCGAACATTGAATAGAAGGCATAGAACGGAATCATCGTCTTGCCGTGATTCGAATATGACGTCGCCGCGGCGATAAACGAGGACATGGCCCCGGCTTCGGTGATGCCTTCTTCGAGAATCTGGCCGTCGACCGCTTCCTTGTAGAAAGCGAGCTGGTCCGAGTCTTCTGGCTTGAACAGCTGGCCTACCGGAGAATAGATACCCAAGCTACGGAACATGCCTTCCATGCCGAAGGTGCGGGCCTCGTCGGGAATGATCGGCACAATCCGATCCTTGATGTTCTTGTCGCGGATCAGCAGCTGCAGGCAACGCACGAAGACCATGGTCGTGGCCATTTCGCGCTCGCCCGAGCCCTGTAGCAGCTTGTCGAAGACCGACAACGGTGGGATCTCGAGCTTGTCGCCCTGGGTCCGACGCTGAGGCAGGTAGCCGCCGAGTTCCTTGCGCCGTGCGTGCAGATACTGGATCTCTTCGGAGTCGTCTGCCGGCTTGTAGAAAGGCGCTTCGGCGATCTTGTCGTCATCGACCGGAATTTCGAAACGATCCCGGAATTCCTTGAGCGCATCCTCGCCCATCTTCTTCTGCTGATGGGTGATGTTCTGGCCTTCACCGGCCTCACCCATGCCGTAGCCCTTGACCGTCTTGGCCAGAATCACGGTTGGACGGCCGTTGCTGGTATTAACCGCCGCATGATAGGCGGCATATACCTTGTGCGGATCGTGGCCACCACGGTTCAGACGGCGGATATCCTCGTCCGACATGGAAGCGACCATTTCCTCGAGCTCCGGATACTTGCCGAAGAAATGCTCACGCGTGTAGTCGCCGCCGTGCGCTTTGTAGGCCTGATATTCGCCGTCGACGGTCTCGTTCATCAACTCAACGAGCTTGCCCTCGTGATCCTGTGCCAGCAGGCCATCCCATAGCGCACCCCAGATCACCTTGATCACGTTCCAGCCGGCGCCGCGGAACGAGCCTTCCAGCTCGTTGATGATCTTCGAGTCGCCGCGCACCGGGCCGTCGAGGCGCTGCAGATTGCAGTTGACCACGAAGATCAGGTTGTCGAGGCCTTCACGGGCGGCGATATCGATCGCGCCCATCGATTCCGGCTCGTCCATCTCGCCGTCGCCGCAGAAGCACCACACGTGACGGTTGCTGGTGTCCTCGATACCGCGATTATGCAGATAGCGCATGAAGCGCGCCTGGTAGATCGCGTTGATCGGGCCGATGCCCATGGACACGGTGGCGAACTGCCAGTAGTCCGGCATCAGCCAGGCATGCGGATAGCTGGACAGGCCCTTGCCGCCGGATTCCGAGCGGAAATTGAGCAGCTGGTCTTCGTTGATACGGCCTTCCAGATAAGACCGTGCGTATATTCCCGGCGCCGAATGGCCCTGGATATACACCAGGTCACCGCCGTGGTCCTCGGAAGGCGCATGGAAGAAGTGGTTGAAGCCGACTTCATACAGCGTCGCCGCGGAGGCAAAGCTGGCGATATGTCCGCCCACGCCTTCATGATGGCGATTGGACTGGATCACCATCGCCATCGCATTCCAGCGGATGATCGAGCGGATCCGCCATTCGATGGCGGGATCGCCCGGTGAACGCTCTTCGCGATGCGGCGGGATCGTGTTGACGTAGGCGGTGTTCGGCGAATACGGGATATACGCACCCGAGCGCCGCGACCGCTCGATGAGCATCTCGAGCAGAAAATGAGCCCGCTCGGGCCCTTCGATTTCAATAACCGCGTCGAGCGCGTCGCGCCATTCGGCGGATTCCTGCGGATCAACGTCTTCGACGTTGTCGGCGTGCTCTGGGTGCGAACTCGCCTGGGCCATACGGCGCTCCTTTTGTGAACTCGGTAAAGTCGATATGGGCTTGATGTTACGCCCGCCATACGAGTAGCGACAACTGGCCGGATGCCGCCGCCAATGGCATGCTGGCAACGATTCTTATTATGTTGCGGTGCAGAATACAATGACATCGGCCCACCCGGTTTCGAGCAACCCCCCGCTGCGTCAGCCGTCGCGCCTCAATACGGCTGCGAACGGTGAACGACGGGTCGGCGTCGAACTTGAATTCACCGGGCTTGCAATTGAGCGCATCGGGGAAATTCTACGCCAGACACTGGGCGGTGAAATACGTCCGCACAGCGCGTATGAGTACACGATTGCCGGCACCGAGCTGGGCGATTTCGAGGTCGAACTCGACTATGCCTTTTTAAAGGAACGCGGCCGCCGCGAGCACGAACCGGGCATCCTGGACGAACTGGGCCAGGTCTCGGAGGATGTGCTCGGAGCGCTGGCCAAACGCGTCGTGCCGCTGGAAATAGTCTGCCCACCGATCGCCATCAGCGAGCTGCATCGGCTGCATCCCATGATCGAGGCCCTACGCGCCGCCGGCGCGCGCGGCACCAGCCAGTCGGCAATCTATGCCTTTGGATTGCATCTGAACCCGGAGTTGCCGGATCTCGAGGGCGCCACCTTACTTGCCTACATACGTGCTTTTGCGGTGGCCTATGACTGGCTCAATCGGGTCAGCGATATCGATATCAGCCGTCGCGTCTTTCCCTATATCCAGCCGTTTACCAAGGCGTACGTACGTACTGTATGCGACCCGACCTACACGCCGACGCGATCACGCCTGATCGGCGATTATCTGACCGATAACGCCAGCCGCAATCGAGCGCTGGACATGCTGCCGGTATTTGCTCATATCGACGAAGACCGGGTGCGCTCCGCCGTCGACGACGGCCTGGTCAATCCAAGACCAACGCTGCACTACCGGCTACCCAATTGCGATATCGAACAGTCGGGCTGGGACCTGCGCCCGGCCTGGAACCACTGGCTGGTGGTCGAAGCGCTCGCAGCCGATCCGGAACGCCTGCTGACGATCTGCGATGACTACTGCCAGGCACTCGACAAGCCGTTCGGCGACTGGCTCGGCCGCTGGGGCGAGGGCTTTGAGCGCTATCTCTAACAGCGACTCGTTGCCACGCCCGCGTATTGCAGTCACCGGCAAGGCCAGCCGCTGGGCGCCGGGCTGGTGGTTTGCCTGGTTCGCGATCCGGCGGGCAGGCGGGCAGGCCGTGCGTGCCACGCCCCGTCGGCCGATGCCGGCCGGTATTCAAGGGTTGGTGATTGGCGGTGGCGACGATATCGCCAGCGACCTATACGCCGCCTCCGCCGCGTTTGATCGCAGCGCGGACCGGGTACGGGATCGGTTCGAACTGGAAGCTATTCATCACGCCGTAGCACTCGGCATGCCGATACTCGGGATCTGCCGCGGCGCCCAGTTGATCAACGTGGCCGCCCGCGGCACGCTGTATGCGGACATCACCGAGCGCCGCCGGCACACCTCGAACGCAGTCAATCCGCTGGCCTGCAAGACCATAGCCTTGCGTGATCACAGCCGGCTACGACACATCGCCGGCCACTCGCGGGCCCAGGTCAACAGTCTGCATCATCAGGCCGTGCACCGCGTCGGCGCCGGACTGGTTGCAAGCGCCCGCGACGCCGATGGCTTCGTACAGGCGATCGAGACGCGAGAAGACGTATTTCGCGTCGGCGTACAGTGGCACCCCGAGTATTTGTTCTACCGCCCCATGCAGCACCGGCTTTTTGAAACCCTGGTGGCCGCAGCCCGTGCTTTTACGCCCAGGACAAGACACGCCGCGTGAGCACAAAAAAGGCCGCCCGAACGAATCCGGGCAGCCTTGATCGAACGGCGCGCAGGATCGCGCCTGCAAGCCCTGTTACAGGTACTTGTTCTCGAAATCCTTGAGCAGCGCCTCGGCGCCTTCCTTGGTCTCACCGTATTTTTCCTGGACCTTGCCCAGGAAATTCTCGCGTTTGCCGCGGGCCTGCTCGACGTCGTCGTCGGTCAGCTTGCCGAAATGCTCACGGGCCTTGCCTTTGACGCGATCGAAGCGGCCTTCCCATTTGTCATTGGATTCTGTCATTACAGATCTCCATCAGCGAATTATGTCCAGATTATACCGCATTGCACCATTGATGACAGTAGCGACTGTCAGCTACTCGTAATCAACTTCGCTGTCGTCCCGGTCGGAGTCACTGTAGGCGACCTGGGCATAGTTGACGACGGCCACGAGCAGGACGCCGCCGATCATGTTGCCGATCAGGGTCGGCGTGAAGAAATCGGTAAAGAATTCACCGACGCTGTACATGCCGGTGAAAACGCCGTACAGCGCGGCCACCGACCCGGCGATAATATGGGGAAAATGGGCGAGGCCGATCAGATAGGTGACCAGAATGATCACACCGACACGCGCGGTTTCGGCAAACGGCATGAGCCAGAGCATGAGAGCCACCAGCCAGCCGGCGAATATCGCACGCACCAGCATAGTCCCGAAAGGCGCTTCATACTCACGCGCCGCTATGGATGCCAGGGCATCGTTGACCTTCGGATCGAGCAGATCGAAATAAGCCATGGTGGCGCCGAAGATGGCGGTACCGATCATGTTGCCGATGAGTACGACAATCCAGAGATTGATGGTGCGGGTAAAGACGCCCATCGAGCGCACCCGCAGCATTTCCAGCACCGGCGTAAGCGTGTTTTCGGTAAATAACTGCTGGCGACCCAGAATCACGAACAGAAAACCCATCGAATAGCCGAAGCTGGCGATGATCGGCCGCCACGCCGACTCCGGCGTGTAACTATAGAGCAGGGCTTGAGCGATAAAGGAAAAGCCCATGGACAGCCCGGCGGCCAGGGCCGAAAAGCCAAGCCCCATCAGCGGCCGTGTCAGTTCCGCCTCGGCCTCACGCCGTATGGCCTCATAGACTACCGCCGCACTGGGCGCTTCGCGACGCCGCGCATCGCGTTTCTGGCTATGATCCAGATCGTGTTCGGTATGCTGTTGTTCGGCCATGCGTGAATAGAGATCAAGATGGTGATTTTGTCCATATTAAGCCTTTTCGTCGGCCACAAGCGAATTGCGCAGCAGCTTGTTCTGCTTCGATGAAATCGGGGCTTTCGCGCTAATGAGATCGTCTTTGCCAACGCTGGCAGTACTGCTGATCTGCGGCTGGGTCGGCGCCTGCAGCGCTCAGCCGGACGGCCACTCGAAAGTGCAGATCGTAGCCAGCTACCCCCACGACAGCCGCGCCTTTACCCAGGGTCTTCTTATCGCCGACGGCGAGCTGTTCGAGAGCACGGGCCAATACGGCCAATCGAGCGTGCGGCGTATCGATCTGGACACCGGGCGTGTCGAACAGTCGACCGCCTTGCCCGACCCGTATTTCGGCGAGGGTCTGGCATTGGTCGGTCAGCGTCTCTATCAGCTGACATGGAAATCCGGCGTGGTCTTTGTCTACGACCGCCAGAGCCTTGACCGCGTGGGGCGCCTCGAATACGCAGGGCAGGGCTGGGGGCTGACCTACGACGGCCGTGATCTGATCATGAGCGACGGTAGCGCGACCCTCAAACGCATCGATCCGACCGATTTCAGCGTTTTGGGCACAATTCATGTCACCGAGGACGGACGCCCGATTGAGCAACTGAACGAGCTGGAATATATCGACGGCGAGATCTGGGCCAACATCTGGTTTTCCGAGCGTATCGTGCGTATCGATCCCGACAGTGGCCAGGTGATTGCCAGCCTGGATGCCAGCGCGCTCAAACGGGCGCTGCCACCGGGTGGCTCGCCCGATGTACTCAACGGCATCGCCTGGGATGCAGCAAGCGGCCGCCTCTATCTCACCGGCAAGTACTGGTCACGGCTGTTCGAGGTCAGGACGCCCAGAGCTGAGTAAGGGCTAACGTCGGACACCAGAACACGACAATACCTGCTGCCGCCTCTACTTGCCGATACAGAAGCTCGAGAAGATCTCGCCCAGCAGATCGTCGCTGGTCACTGCACCCGTGATTGCGCCCAGTGCATCCTGAGCAAGCCGCAGCTCCTCGGCCAGCAGATCGCCTGCGGCATCATCCACCAGGCGTCGATGCCCCTCAGCCAGCGCCGCCGCGGCCTGTGCAAGCGCATCGAGATGCCGACGCCGGGCCACAAACGCCGGCTCGCCCTCGCCAGATATTCCGGCACACTGTTTGAG
>Ga0207889_1000119_pt1 | contig 42287 bp, 37 predicted proteins | sample LinPmetageLP47_FD_184058 | JGI IMG/M metagenome (GOLD analysis project Ga0207889, IMG submission 184058) | Marine viral communities from the Pacific Ocean - LP-47 (SPAdes) | ecosystem: Environmental > Aquatic > Marine > Oceanic | place: Pacific Ocean | collected 2011-06-12 | reverse complement strand
CTTCAGTTTGAGCTTCAGTAGCTGGTTGCTCGGCATCGAGCAAGTCGTCAATATCAAACTCGTCGCCCTCTTCAACTAAGCTGTCGATATCTGGCTCTTCACTTTGCTCTTCAGTAGCCGGTTGCTCAGCATCGAGCAAGTCATCAATATCAAACTCGTCGCCCTCTTCAACTAAGCTGTCGATGTCTGGCTCTTCAGTTTGAGCTTCAGTAGCTGGTTGCTCGGCATCGAGCAAGTCGTCAATATCAAACTCGTCGCCCTCTTCAACTAAGCTGTCGATATCTGGCTCTTCACTTTGCTCTTCAGTAGCCGGTTGCTCGGCATCGAGCAAGTCATCAATATCAAACTCGTCATCTTCTTCAACTAAGCTGTCGATGTCTGGCTCTTCAGTTTGAGCTTCAGTAGTTGGTTGCTCTGCATCGAGTAAATCGTCAATATCAAATTCGTCATCTTCATCAACTAAGCTGTCGATATCTGGCTCTTCGCTCTGATCTTCAGTAGTTGGTTGCTCTGCATCGAGTAAATCGTCAATATCAAATTCGTCATCGTCTGCTGATGTGTCAGTTGCCTGCTCATTATTTTCATCGAGTAAATCATCAATGTCGAAGTCTTCGCCCTCTTCGGCGAGCTCTTCACTGGGTGCAGCCATATCATCATTCGATTCACCTTGGGGTTCATCTGGTAATGAATCGTCATCTTCTTCATCAAACAGGCTATCTAAATCATCCGCACTTAAAATATCATCCGATTCGTCAAGATTAATCGTATCGCCCGTGTCATCTTCATTTGAGCTATCAAAGTCTTGTTGCATGAAAACATCAAGTTCATCGCCCTCAGTATTTTCGTCTTCAAAAACAACATCATCACTGAGTAGGCTTTCTAACTCATCTTGATCTAGAAGACTGTCGTCATCGAGATCATCGTTTAAATCAACATCATCATCGAGTAAAACGTCATCCATGTTATCGTCTAGTTGCACACTTATATCATCAAGTGGATCGGGGGCTGGCGCTTCATCAAGAGTGGGCTCTGGCACTTCATCTATCGGATCAGTAAACGCTGGATCTTGAGGAATAAACTCATCATCGTCACTTTCAGGCTCTTGGTTATTACTTCGCTTACGCAACCACATAACAACGGCAAAAATGATCAATAAAGCCGGAATGGTCATTAATAAAATCAGCACTAAAGGATTCGAAAGTAGCGCGGCAAAGCTAAATTCACTCTCTTGCTCTACCTCTTTTAATTTTTGCTGCGCAATAATCTCATTTTGCTTAAGGATTAATTCTTTTAACTGTTGTTGAATTTCACTATCTTGGCCTAGTTGTAAACGAACGTTTTCTAACTCGTTTGAAATACCTGCCAGCTGTTTTTTAAGGTTGTTGTTTTCAACTAAAATCTCTTCTACGTTGCTAACCGAACTTTTAAACTGCTGCTGAAGCTCAACTAATTTATTACCTTGATTTGTTTTTATCGCTTTTAATTCTTGTTGTAATTCTTTTTTAGCTTCATCAACGTCTGCTTTGCGGGCTTGGGTTACTTGTGTTTGTGCTGAATTGATCTCTGCTTGAGTGAGTGTGCCATTTTTCTTTTTTTCCCACAGTTCATCGTCTTGCTCAGAACGTTGCTTAGCTAATTGCGGGTTTACTCGTCTAATTTCTGCCAAAGTAGGTATTTTTAAATACGAACCGCTTCGCATATGATTTAAATTTTGTTCTAAAAATGAGTTGGGGTTTTTGTTATACAAGGCTTGCATAACTTGGTAAATGCTGACTGAGTTATCAGGACGAACCTTAACGGCAATGCGCCAAAGTGTATCGGTTGGTTTTATTGGCCCAATAGAACGCCCCTGTGCGCCGTAATCTGCGCCTTTAGGCCCTCTTAATTGAGTACTGTCTTGAGAGTAAACAGTCGTTACCATCAGTGCAGACGCTAATATAATAAGTGAAACGAAACCGCGCATGCTGATCCTTTAATGTTTAAATGTTAACACAGCGCTTTCAATTGGCGCTTAAACATTGATTATTCTTGCCGTTGTTAACCACGTGGCTAACGCACATTTTTATTACAATCTATTTTTACTGCAAGCTCTATTCCAGTTACAAACTATAAACCAGTTAAGCCATAATATCCATCGCAACGCATTGAAAATAAATACCTTAAACATCAAGATAAAAATATTTTTATGTTGTTTATCAAAGTGTTTACACTACTGTTGTTTATAAGTGGCAAAAAAATGGCAATTTAAGCACAAAAAAACGGCAAGCCACTTTGGTTTGCCGTTTATTGGATTATCACTGTATTCTGGCTAATTACATATAATTAGCAATCAGTTCTTCTGCTATTTGCACACTGTTGGTTGCAGCCCCTTTACGGGTGTTATCACTTACTACCCACATATTTAATCCATGTGGGTGTGAAATATCGGCACGTAAACGGCCAATGTAAACAGTGTCGTTACCACTAGCATCCGACACAGCCGTTGGGTAGTCGCCAGCATCATCAATTAGCTCAACACCTGGCGCATCACTCAATAGTTGCTTTACATGCTCAAAGTCATAAGGCATGCGCGTTTCTATATTAATTGACTCAGAGTGACCAAAAAACACCGGTACACGAACACAAGTCGGGTTTACCGCAATGGTTGTATCGCCTAAAATCTTATGCGTTTCGTTTACCATTTTCATTTCTTCGCGTGTGTAGCCATTGTCTTCAAAGCTATCGATTTGCGGTATTACATTAAACGCAATTTGCTTAGGAAATATTTCGTTTTCCATTGGGCGTGCATTCATTAAATTTGCAGTTTGTTTAGCCAGTTCATCAACCGCTTCTTTGCCTGCACCCGACACTGCTTGGTAGGTTGAAACGTTGATACGATCAATACCGTAGGCATCATAAATAGGTTTAAGCGCGAGCATCATTTGAATAGTTGAACAATTAGGATTAGCGATTATATTACGGTTTCTAAAATCGGCTAAACTCGCTGCATTCACTTCTGGCACAATAAGCGGCACTTCAAAGTCATTTCTAAAGTGAGATGTGTTATCAATAACGATACAGCCAGCGTCTGCGGCAATAGGGGCGTACTTTTCAGACACACTGCCACCTGCTGAAAATAAACCGATATGCGCTTGGCTAAAGTCAAAGCCTTCAACATCACGTACTTCTATGGTCTCACCACGAAACTTTATATCTTCGCCAGCACTGCGGCTGCTTGCTAATAAAAACAGCTGATCGACCGGAAATTTACGATCTTCCAAAGTTTCAATGATTTGACGACCTACAAGGCCTGTAGCGCCGAGTACGGCAACGTTATATTTTTGCGACATATTTCATCCTCTGTAAGCACGATTAAAACAACCGTGCTAATTAAATTAGTTTGCTGTAGTAAAACCAAGCTGCGCAAGTGCAGCAAGCTCGGTGCTATCACCTTCAACCACCACGGTGCTAAACTCACGTCGGGTTGGATAATTTTTTCGTAAACTGTCAAAGCCTTCATCGGCCAAGTGACGCAGTAAAATGCCATCATCACGGCGTACGTCATAAACTAAGTGCACTAAACGGGCGATGTCTGCCTCAGTAAAACTTGACGCTAAGGTAACGCACCCAATGGCTGCTGGCGGTAAAAAGTCGCTAAGTGACTTATTTGCCTCCACCCCTTTTAGCTCACACAAGCTTTGATACAACATTTGTGTACCCCGAGCTTTACCCTCAAGAGTATGTCCGGCAATGTGCACACTGGCATAGCGAACATGCTCAAGTAACTCGGTTAAAATGTTAGGTTCGTTTTCCCACACATCCAACACTAAATCGAGCTCAGCGCCTGCTTCCATCACCTCAAGTAATGCTTGATTATCAATCACATCACCTCGGCTGGCGTTAATTAAAGTAAGCCCAGGTTTAAGCGTAGTTAAGCGCTTTTTATCAAGCATGTGCAGTGTTTTATGCGTACCTGTTTTTACTAACGGCACATGAAACGTGACTATATCTGACTGCGCTAATAGCTCATCAAGCTCAACGTGCTCGGGTAATAGCCCTTGCTCATGCTTTATTGGGTCGCACAATAGTAAATTAACGTTAAGTGCTTTTAGCTTGTGCGCGAGGCAACTACCAATATTACCCACACCCACAATACCAATTGTTTTCCCGCTTAATGGGCTGGCGTTTTCTTGACTTAATGCAAATAAACTACTGATCACATATTCAGCAACCGCAATCGCATTGCAGCCTGGTGCACTGGTAAAAGCAATATTTTTTGCGTTAAGCAAATCGGTATCAATATGATCCACACCAATAGTGGCTGTACCTACAAAGCTTAGCTTATTAGCCTGTGCTAATAATTCACTATTGACCTGCGTGACTGAACGAGTGAGTAATACATCAACATCAATGAGTTGTTCTGGAGTTAATTGCCTGCCATCAAATCGTTCAACCTCACCCATATCTTTAAAGAATTGCTCAACTAAAGGCATATTTTGATCGGCAAGAATTTTCATTGTGAATCCGTTTGGCAAAATGAGACCCTATTGTAACGAACAACCGCCTATTTGCACAAACGAAAAAGCCGAGCATTTTGCTCGGCTTTAAAATAGTTAAAGGTTTACTTAGCCTTTGTATTTGCTCATTACTAATGTGGCATTGGTGCCGCCAAAACCAAAACTGTTAGACATAACCGTATTTAGTTCAACGTCTTTTGCTTCAGTTATAATATTCAAGCCTGCCGCTTGTTCATCTAACTCATCAATATTGATAGATGGCGCAACAAAGCCATGCTCAAGCATTAATAATGAAAAGATAGCTTCGTGTACACCTGCCGCACCCAGTGCATGGCCTGTCATTGCTTTAGTGGCACTGATCATTGGCGAGTTACCACCAAATACTTCTTGAATAGCGCCCAGCTCTTTCACATCGCCTACGGGTGTTGACGTACCATGGGTATTCAAGTAATCAATGCTATCAACGTTTTGCATTGCTTGGCGCATACAACGTACCGCGCCCTCACCCGATGGTGCAACCATGTCGTAACCATCTGAGGTTGCGCCGTAACCGGTAATTTCAGCGTAAATATGCGCGCCACGAGCAAGTGCATGTTCAAGTTCTTCAACAACCACAATACCGCCACCGGCTGAAATTACAAAACCATCGCGGTTTGCATCGTAGGTGCGCGATGCTTTTTCAGGTGTGTCGTTGTATTTAGTAGAAAGCGCGCCCATAGCGTCAAATTCCATCGCTAACGTCCAGTGAAGTTCTTCACCGCCGCCTGCAAAAATAACGTCTTGTTTGCCTAGTTGAATTTGCTCAACGGCATGGCCAATACAATGCGCAGAAGTTGCACACGCAGAACTAATAGAGTAGTTAACGCCTTTAATTTTAAATGGCGTTGCTAAACATGCAGAGGTGGTGCTCGCCATAGTACGTGGCACCATGTAAGGGCCAACGCGCTTAACGCCTTTTTCGCGAAGGATATCGGCCGCTTCTACTTGCCATTTTGATGAACCGCCGCCAGAACCCACTAATAAACCAGTGCGCTCGTTTGATACTTGTTCGTCGCTAAGGCCCGCATCTTCAATCGCTTGTGCCATTGAGATATAAGAATAAGCCGCTGCATCACCCATAAAGCGCATTGCTTTGCGATCAACATGCTCTTTAACATCAATATCAATTTTACCTGATACATTGCTACGCAATTTGTAATCAGCAAATTCTTGATTAAAAGCAATACCGCTTTTACCCGCTCTTAGTGACTCTAATACTTCTTCTTTATTATTGCCGATGCTTGATACAACACCGATGCCTGTTATTACGGCTCTTCTCATGGGTAATTCCCTTAGCTTAATACTTAATTGTGTTCTATTTTACGCGAATTTAATCACCTAAGTGGTCAGCTTTCTAGCGTACACTTGTACTCTGAACCTACAGCTTATAAATAACGCCAGACTATTTCAAAGAAAACACGTAAAATAATTAAAAAATTATCTATAAAATTGAATTGGTCATGATAAAAAACGCCCACATACACTTTAATGATTTAGGGACACCGGTTGCTAATGACTTTGATGATGTTTATTTTTCTAATGACGACGGCCTCGCTGAGTCTCATTATGTGTTTTATCAACAAAACAATATAGAGTCACGGTTACAAAATCATGACCGTGAGCACTTTGTTATAGCCGAAACCGGTTTTGGTACAGGGCTTAATTTTTTAAATGCATGGCAGCAGTTTTATGACCACCTGCAATGCCCACAAGTTCAAAGTCAACAGTCTAATAACGTGCAACGACTGCATTTTATTTCTTTTGAAAAATATCCACTTAGCGTAAATGATTTAAAACAAGCCTTGCAAGCTTGGCCTAGTTTAAGTCATTTAAGCGCCCAACTCGTCTCCCACTACCCGATTAATTTAACCGGTTGTCATCGCCTTGAATTTGCCAATGGCCTTGTGGTGCTCGACCTCTACTTTGGTGATGTGCTGGAATGTATTAATAGCATGAGCTACCCACAAAGTGGACTCGTTGACGCATGGTTTTTAGATGGTTTTGCACCGAGTAAAAACCCCGACATGTGGCAGCAAAGTGTATTTAACGCCATGGTTGATATTTCTAGAAGCAACGCGACATTAGCCACGTTTACCGCTGCGGGCTTTGTTCGCCGTGGTTTAATTGAAGCGGGCTTTAGCATGCAAAAAGCTAAAGGCTTTGGCCGAAAACGAGAGATGCTAGTTGGCACACTCGCTCAGGCTAATTCAAAACAATCGGCCCCCGCCTATTTTGAGCATCACTTCTCTCCCCTTACCAATGTGGCTGTTATTGGCGGTGGTATAGCCAGCAGTTGTATTCTTTATAGCCTTGCGAAACGCGGTATACCAAGCCACTTATTTTGCCAAGATAAACAACCGGCCATGGGGGCATCTCACAATGTACAAGGGGCGATATATCCGCATTTACAAGCAAAAAATTCGCCACACAGTGAACTATTTGCCCATAGTTTTTTATACGCAAAGCGGCTTTACAATCAATTACTCAACAATGGCTTTTTGTTTGATCACCAGTGGTGTGGTGTGCTGCAACATGCAGTAAAAAAACCATTGGCAGAGCGTCATCAAAATCTCGCTGATAAACAACTGTGGCCAGAACAGCTTATGCGAAATGTGACTGCTAATGAGGGTGATGCTATTGCTGGGGTTAAAACAGGTTACTCAGGGGTGTTTTTTGAACAAGGCGGCTGGGTTAATCCCCCCCAGTTAGTTTGTGCAATGTTAGATGCCGCACAGCAATTAAATGAGTTTGAGAGCCTATTTAATTGCCACATTGAGCAACTTAACAAACAACCCGATGGCTGGTACTTAACCACGCAAAAACAAACATTTGGCCCCTTTAGCGATGTGATTATTTGCGCCGGTGAACACAGTGATGCATTTGCGCAAACTAAAACGCTCCCTATTGTTGGCGTACGCGGACAGGTGTCACATGTTCAAGCAAGCACGCAATCACGTAAGCTAAAAACCGTGTTGTGCCACAAGGGGTATTTCACCCCCGCTTATTTAGATCACCATTGTATGGGCGCCACCTTTGAAAAAAACAGTAAAAGCCGTGAAGTGACCGAGCAAGACAACCACACCAACCGCGAGCAACTGCTGAGTTTTTATAACAACACTGAATTTGCCACCAGCTTAGGCGATATTAGCTCTGCTAAAGCCGCTGTTCGCTGTAGTTTTATTGATCACTTACCTATGGCCGGTGAATGGGTGGAGCAAACTGACTATACACATGCATTTGCTAATTTACGTTTGGGTAAGCGCTATCAATACCAAGCATTAAAAAAACCACAACAGGGCCTACATATTTTTACCGGCTTTGGCGCGCGAGCATTATGCAGTGCACCGCTATCTGCCGAGCACTTAATTAGTAGTTTAAACAACGAACCTCGCCCACTAAGCGAACGCGTAAGCCAAGCTATTCACCCAGGCCGCTTTATTGTTCGTGACCTTATTCGCAATAAAATTTAAAGGTAATAATACCTACAAAGCCCTTTACTGTAATTACCAAGAACGCAGTGTAGGTATTGGCTTATACCACCGTAGCTTTGTAACCGGAGTAAGTATAATGATCGAGTAAAAAGTTCTAAAAAACGCCTTAAAAAATAGCTAATTTTAATACTCAGTTAAGTAATAACTTTTCACTAATATGTTTTTTTAAATAAGCTCGTTTAAATCCCATTTACTCTTTAAAAATAATTTCCTACCCCAAGGTCTGTTTGTACGAACAATCTTTACACTATATTGAGAAGGAATTAATTATGAGTAAGACTTTAATTATTGGCGCAAGTGGTCAAATTGGTAAAATGGCTACCAAACTACTTTTAGAAAATGAGCAAAATGTTGTTGCACTTGTAAGAGACAAAAGCAAACTGCGTGATTTAGATAGCCCATTTTTAAGTATTGTTGAACAGGATTTAGAAGGTGACTTTTCAAATGCCATTAATGGCTGCGACCAAGTTATCTTTGCGGCTGGTTCCGGTGGAAGTACAGGCACAGATAAAACCGTACTTATTGATTTGTGGGCAGCGACAAAAGCAGCAACTTATTCTAAAGAGCACGGTGTAAAACACTTTATTATGGTCAGCTCTATTGGTGCAGGCGATCCTGATGCGATAGATAGTGACTTAAAGCCTTATCTTGTAGCAAAACATATGGCTGATGAGCATTTAATTCACAGTGGACTCAATTACACAATAGTCCGCCCAGGAACATTAACTGACGAAAGTGCCTCTTTGGAAGTAACAACAGAGCGCCCTAGCGATCAGTCAAAGGCTAAAATTAGCCGCGAAAATGTAGCCAACGCATTGCTTCACGTTGCTACAAACTCATTTAATAGCAATCGTATTTTTGAGTTATTTGATGGCGACAAACCAATAAAAGCCGCTATTAAGTAAGCATTACACTCACCCCTTGCCATGCAAGCTGCATGGCAAGCAGAGTTAAAATCACTTTAAAAATAACCCTAAAACGCGCCACAGAGAGCCGCTTAAGTAAACGAATCCCTAACCAGGTGCCAATGGCTCCGCTTAAAATCATCGCCAGTGTTAACGGCAACCATTGCCAAAAACTAAAGCCAAGCCCCGCATAAACGACAGCTTTTAAGCTATGCTGCAAGGTCATAATACTTGAAAAAGTCGCGGTAAATTTAAGCTTATCGTAATGATTAATGTGTAAATAACTCGCCACCAGAGGCCCACTTGCTCCCACAAAAGTAGAAATAAATGCCGTAATTACACCCGCTATTAAACGCCCTAATCGTGAGTCTTTATTAAATTCAGGGATTGTTCCCCACAGTAAATAAATCACAAATAAAGCCACAAACAGCTTCATGCTATCAAGGTTAATATCGCTCACTACTTGGCTTGACAACCCCGCGCCAATTAACCCACCCAGAGTAAAATACAACAACATCGGCTTATCAAGATGAGCAATACTTAACAACAACCGATTGGCATTAGAGCCCAACTGCACTAAACCATGAACCGGCACCACCACCGCCATAGGCATAACCGACGCCATTACCACCAACAGCATTAAACCACCGCCCGCACCAAAAGCCGCCGATACAAACGAAGTAAACCCCGCCAGTACAATGAGTAACAGCGAAATTAAAGGGGAAATGTGTTCAGCTGTAAAAATATCCATATCTATGCCCGCTGTTAATCATTAACTCATAATACAAAAAATAGGCAAGTAAGCGACTAGTCTTTTAGTGGTATGGGGTCAGCGGTCAGCGGTCAGCGGTCAGCGGTCAGCGGTCAGCGGTCAGCGGTCAGCGGTCAGCGGTCAGCGGTCAGCGGTCAGCGGTCAGCGCAAGATAAACCAAAGCACAATAAATTCAATAACTTCAGCCATAAAAAAACCCGCGACTTGATTGCTCAAGTTGCGGGTTTTTTAGGGTTTTTAAACAAATGAATTTAAAAACCGTTATTGGTGGGCTGGGGGGATTTGAACCCCCGTCCGAAAAGCCTCGATTATTACAACTAGCCAATAGAAACAATGACTTACTTTAAAATCAAAAGCTTAGTTTCTTATGGTATCTCATAGAGTCTTGTTTAATCAGTTGAGTTTGGGCACAATATGGACAAAGCAATTTATAGGACGTATGCACAGATGTTTAAAGGATTTAACTTAAAAGTCACTTCTGATAGTTTAGAAAATACCTTACCAAATATAAAACATTTCAATAGTATTGAATCATCCAAAGTACAAAAGAATATTAAGGAAATATCTAATTATCTTAAAAATGGAGTACTTGATGGAAGCAAAATTAAAAGTGATTGGTTTCCTGATGGAAACTTCGATATCTTTTTATCACACTCACATGCAGATAAAGATTTAGCACTTTTAATTGCAAATATACTAAGAGTAAAGTTTGATCTAAATGTTTTTATAGATTCAGAAGTTTGGGGATTTGCAGATGACCTATTAAGAGAAATAGACGACAAATATGCGTTAGCTCCTTCAAAACAAACTTACGAGTACCAAGTTAGAAACAGAACAACTTCTAATGTACACCTAATGTTAAATTCTGCTTTGAATGAAATTATTGATAAATCAGAGTGTTTAATCTTTTTGAATACTAAAAAATCAGTTTACACTGATAAAAATTTATATGATGAAAAAACTTATACAGCATCACCTTGGATAATGTCTGAGCTATACTTTTCAAGCAGAGTGAGAAGACGCTTCCCTGACAGATATAAGCAAAACATGACATTTAATGAATCATTAAGGAAATCCGCTTCTTCCAATGAACAAGCTTTTGTTATGCTCCATGATTTACCTGTATCTCATTTGGAACCTTTAACTGAAAATAATTTAATAAATTGGCTTCAACAAGAAGACACTACAGATCCTTTAGGTTATTTATATAGTGATGTACTAGATTTAAATTACATATTAAAGGACTAAGAAAATGCAGGAAGTTTCGAAACATAAACACTTAGAGTTTATTCAACACATAATCACTAGAATGGCTAACAACTCATTTCTATTAAAAGGATGGTCTCTAACAATTTCAACGGCTATTGTTGGCCTTGCATCGAAAAGCGAAGGTATAGCTGGTGACTATTTTATGCTATTCCCCGTAGTTCTTTTTTGGTACTTAGATTCATATTATCTATCCCAAGAAAAAGCCTTCAGAGATCTTTATAATAAAGTCATTGCCGAAACAGGAATGACCTCTTATTCATTGGATAATAGTGAGTTTTATAACGGGGTTAGTTCCGTACTATCTAAAGTAGTATCGATAACAATAGCCCCCTTGTATATAGCACAAATAGCTTTTATCTACTTTGGTTTTATATCTTAGGTCCAAATTTAATAGCATCTTCCAAATGACTTGGTGCAAACATAGTTTGCTCAATCTATGCATGACCAAATATCTGCTGTAGTACCAAAATATTACCTCCGTTCATCATAAAATGACTCGCAAAAGTATGCCGTAAAACATGGCTACACTGCCCCTTTGGTAAATTAATATCGGTTTTATTTACCGCCCTTTCAAACGCTTTTTGACAATCGGCAAATAATGACCCTGACTTTTTAGGGAGCTGATTAAACAACTGCACTCGTTTAGCGTATTACTAGTTTAGCGCCTGTTTAATGTTAAACGGGTGAATTAACCTGCCAATACCCTGTTTTCTTAGCGCCAATACGAGTTATCAAGCCTGCGTCTTTCAAAAACTTTACGCGCCTTTCAATAGTGCTTTGAGACTTGCCACATTTTTCAGCAAGTTGTGCATTAGTTTTATAGCGGTCTTGTTGAATGAACATCAAAATATCTTTATCAAGATTAGAGAGTTTTAAACCGTCATTTAAACCGCCATTTAAACCGTCATTTGACTTTATATTATTCGCCTCTGAAATTGCGTTATAAATCATCTGCAACATAAACTCTATAAAAGGAGCGCTATCGGTTTGTTGCGTGCTTTGGCGGATCGCTAAGTAATAATCATCTTGGTGTTGATAAACCATACTTTCTACAGGAATATTTATGAATACTTCATGCCACTTAGACAAGATTAGCGTTTGCCATAAACGTCCCATTCGGCCATTACCGTCAGAAAAAGGATGAATAAACTCAAACTCGTAGTGAAATACACAACTTGCAACAAGTGGATGAACATCACTACTTTCTAGCCATTCTAATAGGTCAGTCATTAATTTTGGCACACGTGTCGCTTGTGGCGCCATGTGTACAACTTGCTCACCCGACATCACCCCCACACCTTCTTGACGATACATACCTGCATCGTTGACTAAACCTTTCATCATCAGCAGATGTGCTGCAAGTAGATGAGCACCATTTGCTGGTTGCCATTGAGGGAGTGTTTCATAAGTACTAATTGCATTATGAGCTTCTTGCACTTCTTTAGGTGGTGCAATAACACGCTTACCATCGAGTATCGCGGTGATTTGCTGCTGTGTGAGCGTACTGCCTTCAATCGCGAGTGAGCCTTGTACTGTGCGCATTCGATTTACTTTGCGCAAACGAAGTAGTTTCTCTTGCTCTTGCTGCACTGTTAGGCGGCCTATAGACTCACTAATTTGAGCCACTAAAGACAGAGTTTTGTTTGATAAAGTAAAAGGCGGTAAATAGTTAGGCATTATTATAATTCATTGCTTTGGTGTTAGGGGTTTAATAGCACGCATTAAAATACCACCTTAAAACTCAATTTGTACAGTAAGCAATCAGCTTTTGTAAAACTATGTTTATAAAAAAACCCGCAAGGCTCGAATTAACTAGCGTTGCGGGTTTTTTAGGGTTTTTAAACAAACGAATTTAAAAACCGTTATTGGTGGAGCTGGGGGGATTTGAACCCCCGTCCGAAAAGCCTCGACCGTCGGTACTACATGTTTAGTATTGTCATTTAATTAACCTTTAAATCCCGGACAAACACGGTAGATAAAGGCGAGGCCGCTTAGTTTTAACGCTTCAACCCCGGCCAGGGTTTCCGTCGCGATCAGGTGTTAGGGTGACACTCCAAAATCCAGTCCACAAGAATACATGGAAGGAGCGCTAGCCAGCCTAAGCTGCTAGAGAGTAGTTATCGTCGTTTGCGATTACTTTAAATTGCGGCTTTTTTACGAGGCAAACCGCACCTCGACATGCACCTCGGGCTTCTTGAATTCCGTCGAATCCTAATCAGCCCCTGAATAAGGTTACTCATTCAGAGCGTACAAGCAGTATAACCGAGTAACCTACGAATACTCAACACCTTAGGCGTTTTATTTTATTTGTTGGTTAATCATGCATCAAACACACATGTAAATGTAAAATATTGAACAATTAAGAAACAATTACTTAACAATGATGGTGCTTTATGCTCAAATGCAAGGCTAGACCTTGGTCTAATACAATATAAAAAATAATAACAGGCATATTACCTAGAGGATTTATAAATGTCGGTTTTTTCTTTTGATGAGCAAACGGGGCATATCTCTTTGCTCTCCCACCCTAATGTCTCAGGTTTAGCCTCAACAGCAACACAGCTTATTGAATTAATTAGGCAGTCAGAATATTGCGAGTGTGGGGTTATTGCTAGCAATATTGGTAAACTGTTTGCTCAAAATAACGCCGAAGAAGCCCCCTCTTTAGTAATTGCTCAAGCCATTGATGCAAAGCTAACCATTAACATTGATGAAAAGAATATGCTCGTTGAAGCTACCCTTATTACTGCCAAGGGCGGTAAATTGCTTAGCATGGAACAAGCGATTGAAGAGTTCTCACAAGCAGGGGTTGTAAAAGGCATTAGCTCTCATGCATTAGAACAGTTATTGGCACAACAGTTTGAACACCCCTCAGGAAGAACGCATTGCGCCGAAGTCGCTTTTGGTCGTGCACCTAAAGTGGGTAACGATGCCAAATTTGTGCGCCTTTGCTGCACAGCGCAAGACCGCGTACTTAGCCCGCAAGCTAAAGGCGGTGGTAAAGTCGATATGAGAAACCTAGGTGATATTATTACTGTAAAACCTGGTTGTGAATTAATGCGGCGCATTCCAGCAACATCGGGGGGTGATGGGTTTACTGTGTTTGGTGATGTACTAACTGCAATCCCTGGCAAAGAGCATAAATTACAACCTTTTGACGGTACTAAAATTGCGCCCGATAACCCCAACTTACTAATTGCCGACTGCACTGGTGTACCGGTTGCCCTTCCCCGTGGTATGCGTGTTGATGATGTTTTATGTTTTCATAATATTGATCCCACTACTGGCCATGTTGAATTTGATGGCAGTATTATAGTCAGTGGTGATATAAAAGATGGCATGCGCGTGACTGCTACCGGCGATATTACTGTTTTAGGCTTTGTTGAATCGGCGCAGCTCAAAAGTGATAGCGCCATCACAATAGTAAAGGGTGCAATTGGCAGAAAGCGAGAAGCCGATGAGCCATTTACCTGTTCTATTTTAGCTAAACGAACCGTTGCGCTTGGTTACTCTCAATACTGTGACATAAAAACGGATCAAAACTTATTAATAGAACGCCAATCATTACATTGTGACTTGAGTGCCGGAAATCTAATTAGGGTGGGCAATGCAAAAGATCCTAAAGGGAAAATTATTGGTGGCCATATTCTTGATGCAATGCGTATTGAAACAGGTGAATTGGGCGCACCAGCAGGAACTAAAACCCGTGTTTGCATCGCACAGCGATGGTATGTGCTAAAACAAAAACAAGCGCAAATCACTGACTTTGAAAAAGTTTTAATCGGTAAGTCAATTGAACTACAGCAAGCGCGCCAGCGAATTAATAAACAAGTTGCAAGCGCACAGCGTCAGCAGTTTTTGAATAAAATAACAACGAATGAAGAACACATAGCAAACCGAAGCGCCAGCATCAATCAGCAAAAGCAGTTACTAAGAAAGAAAATGGCGCAGCTTTTAGCGCTCAGTCGCTTAAAAGTTAATGAGCTTATGCACCCTGGGGTAGAGCTTAAAATTGCACGAGAATCAATTAGCTTTTCGCGTAATTATCCACCACATTTAATCACTCACAGTGAAGGTAAAATAACGCAATCGTTTTAATAACGCATATTAAGACTGGCTCAGCCCCAAAAAGTAAGTATTCACTATTATGAGCTGATTTTCTAATCTTGGTTGCTAGCTTCGTCTTCGCTCTGTTGTGTTTCGTCTACAGCAAGTGGCCAACCACCTAGTTGCTGCCAACGATTAACAATTAAACAGTACAGTTCAGCAGTACGTTCTGTATCGTATAACGCAGAGTGTGCTTGTTTATTATCGAACTCTATTCCTGCCGCGCGACACGCTTTAGCTAGTACCGTTTGCCCTAATGCCAAACCAGCAAGTGATGTGGTATCAAAACTAACAAACGGATGAAATGGTGTGCGCTTGATATTATTACGCTCAATAGCCGCATTTAAAAAGCCGTGATCAAAAGCGGCATTATGAGCAACCACCACAGAGCGCTGGCACCCTGCGGCTTTTTGCGCTTTGCGCACTACTTTACAAATTTCTTTAATCGCCTCTTCTTCTGGGACTGCCCCCCTCAGTGCTGAAAAAGGCTCAATCCCATTAAACTCAATGGCAGCTTGCTCAATGTTTGCCCCCTCAAACGGTTGCACATGAAAATGAACGGTATGATCGATACTAAGCAGTCCTTCGTCATCCATTTTTAAAACGGATGCTGCAATTTCTAGTAATGCGTCGGTTTCTTTGTTAAAACCGGCGGTTTCAACATCAATAACCACTGGAAAAAAGCCACGAAAGCGTTGTGCGAAAAGTGTTTGCTCAGTATTTGCCATAGTATTCTTGGTTTATAGGGATTAGCTGTCTATTATGTCAAAATTGGTGGCCTGTCGGCTAGGGGATTTATTGATTAATTACAGTTAAACTATAGGCATGTTACTTGCTTAGTAATTAGGGTCTGTTGACCTTTGCGGATTAAAATTTGTTCAAGCTAGGGGCGGTTTAATCGCGGCGCGAGGTTTGTAATCTAGTGGGCTAAGTAAAAACCGAGCAAAGCTTCCGCGTCCTGCTCACGCCCCTTACCTACATCCATGTAGGCAACAAAGAGTAAATCGCCCCTAGGCAGAACCCAAAGGGCAGCGCCTGTTTGGCATTGATGCTACGTTATCGCCTATTTATGGGGAATAACCACACCACATAGGCTCTGCCTTGCCTAAATACCAAACAGGCTGCTGCAAATTTGACCTTGAAAGGTCAACAGACCCTAGCGTTTGCGCTGAATTATTTGCTGTTGCGTAATATTTTACGGTTTTTGTCACTTTTTTGGCAGAGCTAGATAACTGGAGAATTCTCGATGAAGTGTAAGTTGTTATTTATTAGCCTAGGCATTAGTAGTGTGCTGTATAGTTTGAATACAACTGCAGCAATGCGCCAGTACACGGCTAACCAAGATAATTCAAATTGGAACTTGGTTAAAACAACTCGCTTGCAATGCCAATTAAATCATGAAGTTCCCTACTATGGTGAAGCTGTTTTTAAAGCATCAGCAAGTAAAAATAAAGATCTCACTTTTAATCTAAACATGGTGGTGCGCCCAGAAAATTACGCGATTGCCGGTTTAAAAGCGGTACCACCTAGCTGGCGAGCAGGCCGCCCTGCCCGTGATATTGCTGATATGAAATTACTTAAAAAGTTTGATGGTGAATTAGGTAATAAAACAGCATGGGAAATGCTGACTGAGCTTGAAAAAGGGAACCAACCTACTTTTTACTACCAGGACTGGCAAAATAGTGCCGATAAAATTGCCGTGGGTATGTCTAATGTTAATTTTAAGCAAGCGTATTGGGCGTTTTTACAATGCCGAGACGAATTGCTGCCATACAATTTTGAAGATATTTCGTTCACTATAATGAATTATGAATCTAATAGCAGTAAGTTAACTAAGTCATCGCAACAACGCCTTGATAAAATTGCTGAGTATTTAAAAAACGACCCGAGTATAGAATCAATTAGTATTGCATCGTACACCGATAGTTATGGCGGTCGCTGGAATAACCTCGATTTATCAAGAAAGCGTGCTAAGGAGATTAAAGATTACATGGTTGGCTTAGGCGTTGATGAAGCTAAAGTGGTTACTGAAGGCTTTGGTGAAAAACGCTTTGTAGATACTAATGACAATATTTTAGGCCGTGATAAAAACCGCCGCTTAGTGATTCAAATCGCTAAAATGTAAATTGTCGTATTCCTTTTCGACCGACGGTGTAATGGATAACGCTTTCGGTCAATACATACCATTTTTGTGATGCCTATTTTATACATAGCAAACAACCTCCCTTTTAATTATTAACATTTAGCTTTTTATTTTTTCATTTATATTAGGGTCTGTTGATCTTTCAAGGTTAAATTTGCCGCAGTCTGTTTGGTATTTAGGCAAGGCAGAGCTTATGTGGTGTGGTTATTCCCCATAAATAGGCGATAACGCAGCATTAATGCCAAACAGGCGCTGCCCGAAGGGTTCTGCCTAGGGGCGATTTACTCTTTGTTGCCTACATGGATGTAGGTAAGGGGCGTGAGCAGGACGCGGAAGCTTTGCTCGGTTTTTACTTAGCCCACTAGGTTACAAACCTCGCGCCGCGATTAAATTGCCCCTAGTTTGAACAAATATTAATCCGCAAAGGTCAACAGACCCTAATAAGTTAAATTTCCTTTTTTTGATGATTTTGGCTTTTTTGATACAGTTGTAAATAGAAGATTACATTTTATTTTGTCTCTTTTATGACAAAACTATTTAAGTTTTGCACAACTAGTTATATCTTGCGTGTCTCTCACGTTTGATCAGGATCATTAAGTGCTTAAAAATAAAACAATAGGTAGCATGTTAATTGTTGCAGGAACCACCATAGGTGCAGGTATGCTTGCCCTCCCCATTGCCTCTGCGGGACTGGGATTTAATACGGCAATGGTGTTAATTGTAGGGTGTTGGTTACTAATGACCTACACCGCTTTGCTTATGTTAGAGCTTCACCAATACGCTCCTCGCGACGCCACCTTAAATACACTGGCTAAGCTTTGGCTTGGTAAACGTGGCCAGTATGTGGCTAACTTTTCGATGATATTTTTATTTTATGCGTTATGCGCTGCTTACATAGCCGGTGGCGGTGCTCAGCTACAAGAGCGCATTAATACTGGGTTTAATCTTAGTATTGCTCCTCAATTAGGCTCCGTTATTTTAGCCGTATTGATTGCAAGCGTGGTGACTTTGGGCACTAGTAAAGTTGATAAGCTTAATAGAGTGCTGTTTAGTATAAAAATAGTGGTTTTAGCTAGCTTGTTTTATATGTTAACACCTTATGTACTTGGCCAACACTTATTGGAAATGCCTGTTGAGCAAGGGCTAATACTGTCGGCTATTCCAGTGGTATTTACCTCTTTTGGCTTTCATGGCTCTATTCCTTCTATTGTTAAATATGTCGGACTTGACATAAAAACCTTGCGCAAAGTTATGATTGCAGGCGCCTCTTTACCGCTGGTTATTTATATTTTTTGGCAAGTATTAAGCCAAGGTATAATGAGCCAAGATCAATTACTACAAAGCGAAGGCTTAAGCGGGTTTGTAGCCAGTGTGGCCAATATTGCCAATAACGCCAATGTTTCTACTGCGGTAAAACTCTTTGCCGACTTAGCGCTGGCAACGTCATTTTTAGGGGTAAGCTTGGGGTTATTTGACTTTTTTGCCGACACATTCAAAAAAGCAGATACGGGCACAGATAGAATTAAAACCGCACTTATTACTTTTGTTCCTCCTCTTGGGTTTGCCTTATTTTATCCGCAAGGGTTTATTATGGCATTAGGTTATGCCGCTATTGCATTGGTGATATTGGCTGTATTTTTGCCGGTGAGTATGGTGTACAAACAGCGTCAAGGCGTTGAAAAAAGCGGTTATAAAGTACGAAGCGGTAATATTGGTTTAGCCATAGCCGCTTTGTGTGGTATTTCAATTATTAGTGCGCAATGCCTGCAAATGGCAGGGCTAATACCTGCAATAGGTTAATACCCAATAATAAGTAATACTCTATTGGCAATCCCCCCAAACAAGAGTTTGGGGGGATTGCCATGCAAACGCTAATGTTAAAACACGATTGCTTTTCCTCTACCGCTTTGCTCTGACGCCGCATCTAATTTGCCATTATGATTAATAATCACATGCATATCACCAAAGTGGCGTTCGTCCACTGTGTAACCCATTTTTATCAACTGTTGTTTTACTGATGGCTCCAAGCCGGCATGTGCTCTGATCACATTTTTTGGCCATAACTGATGATGAAAACGCGGGCTATTTACCACATCATCGGCGCTCATATTAAATTCAATCGCGTTGAGTATTGATTGATACACCGAGCTAATAATAGTAGTGCCACCTGGCGACCCTGTTACCATTTTCACCTGATTATTACTGAGTAAAATAGTGGGGGTCATAGAGCTGAGCATACGTTTATGCGGCTGAATTTCATTTGCTTTGCCGCCAATGGCACCAAATACATTCATAACCCCGGGTTTAGCGCTAAAGTCATCCATTTCATCGTTTAAAATAAAGCCTGCGCCTTCTACCACCACACCACTACCAAAGCCTAAATTAATGGTGGTGGTATTAGCTACAGCGTTACCCGTGTTATCGACAATGGAAAAGTGAGTGGTTTGCTCGCTTTCTTTTAAACCGGGTTTAATGTTTTCGGTGGTTGAAATAGCCTTTAAATCTATACTGCTACTACGGTTTTTAAGATAATTTTCTGCAAGTAGTTTTGCTGTAGGTACTTGATAAAAATCAGGATCGCCTAAGTACTCTGCTCTATCGGCAAATACTCGCTTACCTATTTCAGCCAATAAATGCACATACCCTACTGAATTATGTTGTTGTGCAGGCGTTGGTTTTTTAAGCTCATACATTTTCAGCCATTGCAATATAGCAATGCCGCCTGAACTTGGTGGCGGTGAAGTAAGCACTTGATAGCCGTTCCAGTTCGCTTTTATAGGAGTACGAGACTTTGCGCGGTAATTTTTTAAATCGTCTTGAGTAATAATACCGCCATGTTGCTTCATAAAGTTTGCGATGATCGTTGCGGTTTCACCTTGATAAAAGCCATCTTGGCCATTATCGCGAATGCGTTTGAGTGTGGCAGCTAGCTCAGGTTGTTTAAAAAGCTTACCTGATGTAGCGCTTGCAAAATAACTGGCAAAATTTACTTTAATGTTTTTATTATTTAGATGCGCTATATAGTCCTCAATCAGCTGAGCCAACTTTTCAGGCACTACAAAGCCCTGCTCTGCTAATGTTACCGCAGGTTGCACTAACGCTTTCCACGGTAACGTACCATGCTTTTTATGGGCTAACCACATTCCTGCGACACTGCCAGGCACGCCACTAGCGTGTATGCCGTAAATAGATTTATTTTCAATTACTTGCCCCTGCTCATCTAAATACATATCACGATGCGCGGCACTGGGCGCGGTTTCGCGGTAATCTATAAAATCACCTTTTCCATCTTTATGGATAAGCATAAACCCACCGCCACCAATATTACCCGCTTCGGGGAGCGTAACGGCTAATACAAACTGAGCAGCAATAGCGGCATCAACCGCGTTACCACCTTGTTCTAACACGGCTTTTGCAGCGTGGGCACTAAATGTGTCGGGCATCGCCACCGCACTTTGTTTAGCCGCTACATTAAAAAAGCCTACTTGTATTATTAAGACACTGCTAATAATTAGCTTGCGTGGTGAAAAAAGTGATCCCATCCCATATCCTTAGGTTATTTTTATACATTGATGGCAAACATTAATGCACAGTAACAAATGCTAGGTCAATATTTAGACGCTACATTTTTAAAGCTTAGGAAGTTTTAGCTCAACTACAGGGCTTTGAATAAAGCGCAGCAGTTAAGTTTGAGCCATCATCAGTATGAATATAATAGTGTTGTAGCTGCATACCGAGCTTTTTCATAACATTAATTGAGCCAACATTTGAGGTCAGTGCTGTAGCGCTAATTGCCTTTACTTGGCGTTGTTTTTCAAGCTCTGAACAAATAGCGCCTGCCGCTTCAATAGCATACCCTTTGCCCCAACTCGCTTGCTTAAACCGCCAGCCCACTTCAATATCACTAAAATCAGGCGTATCTGAAAAAAAGCCCATCGGCCGAACAAGCACCCATCCTATAAAGGTATTGCTTTCACGCAAGGTTACTTGCCATAACCCCCACCCTTGTTGCTCGTTACGATAAGCAAGCATTCTGGGAATACTGACTGTTTTTATCTCTTCAAGCGAAGTGGGTTTACCTTCTGTTAAATACTGCATAACGGCTGGGTCTTGATCGAGCTCGTATAATTGCGGCCAATCATGTTCGTCCATTAATTTAAAACTTAATCGTGTTGTTACAGCTATGTTCATTTTCATTGTTGTATAGTTACCTCTGAAATATAATTTTCTCTAAAGGAGATAGTAAATGAAGAAATTAGCAGGTTTAGCTTTATTAGGCACTTTAATTACGTTAACTGGCTGTGAAGATGCCAACGAAGTAAAACAAGATGCAAAAGAAACAAGCGCTCAAGTGAAAGAAAAGCTTGATGAAACTTGGAATGAAGTAAAGGAAAAAACCAATGAGCTTAAAAATGATGAATCATTAAATGAGCTACTTGAAGAGAGTAAAGAAATGGGCTTAGACATGTACGACGACGGCAAAGAAGTAGCTGTTGATGCATGGATTAAAAGCAAAGAAGCGGCTGGCGAGCTGACTGAAAAAACCAAGCAAAAAGCACGTGAAATTGCCGCAGAAATTGAGCAGGCACGTGAAGAACATAAAGAAGGTTAAGTAGTGGGTAAGTATTAATCTGCTAAATTAAAATAAAAGCCCGCAATAAATACTTTATTGCGGGCTTTTTTATCCCTTAACGTTTTACAAAATCATAAAACGTTAAAGTAATGTGCTTTAGCAACTATTCAATTTTAAACTTAGCAGTTGCATCTAATAAGTTATCTGAAAGGTAATGTAAGTTTTTAGCCACATCTCTTACTGCTTTTAGTGAGCTCATAGTATCTTCAAATGAAACATGCATATTAGATACGTTGTCTACAACCATTGCAGCAACAAAGGTTTGCTCTTCTGTTGCAGCTGCAATTTGGGAGTTCATGCCATTAATTTCTAGTATTTGCTCTGCAATTTTTTCAATCGAAACACCGGTTTGCTCTGCTGCACTAGCATTATCGGTTGCCATATCTCTTGCAGAGGTCATCGCGCTTACAGATTCATTAGCTGCCACACTTAATGTACTTAACAATTCACGTATTTCATTAGTTGACTGCGCCGTACGAGAGGCAAGCTCACGGACTTCATCTGCAACCACGGCAAAGCCTCGACCATGTTCACCCGCCCTGGCCGCTTCTATTGCTGCATTTAATGCTAATAAGTTTGTTTGCTCGGCAATGGATGTAATTACATTTAATATCTGTGATACATTTTTAGTGTCATCAGCTAACTTATTAATGGTGCTGGCCGCTATATTAATTTCATCACTTAGCGTTCGCGACGCATTAACAGACATTTTTACTTGTATCCGGCTTTGATCTACTTCTTTTTCTGCGGTTTGCACGGCATTAGATGCGCTCGCAGCTGATTGTGAAATATCGCCAACGCTTTGCTTCATTTCTTCCATCGACTGTTTAACAACATCTGCATCGGTGGTTTGTTTGGTGGTCGCTCTCTCCGCTTGGTACTTAACGACCCTTTACCACTTGCCAAAAGGCTTAAATTATTAGCGGCATCACTGGCTGATGAACCGATATTACGCGCAATCCAAATGGCCATTAGTAACAAAAGGGTTAGCGATACAACAGCAACAACTAACATCAGATTAAGTGCATCATCAGAACGTGCTTTTGTATTAGCAACAAGCTGGAAAAAGCGATCATCTGCTTTTTGCTGTGCGCTTTTAAAGCTGGTTAATACGGCTTCATATAGGCTTGTTTTAAGCTGAGCTTGTTGTTGAATTTTACTGAAATCTGCCGTGCCATTAACCATACCATTGGCAATAGTTGCAGATATTTTTTCGTAATTAGCTAGTCGTGTTTTTGTATCATTATCAATATAAGAGGTATTAATTGCCTCAATCGCACCAAGATTAGTAACCAACTGCGCATAGGTTTCACTCGCCTTTGTTACTAAGTCTTGCTCACCAAAGGTTACAGCCTGGGTGTATAATTCATCTAATTTTTCTAAAATACTTACGTTAGCCAAGGTTAATTTGGCTACTTTATAAGACGATTTCTCCATTTCATTGAGTGATATGCGATGATCGCTATAGATGTAATTGCATGTATTTTTTTAGTAATGCTGAGGTTTTTAAAAGAGAAACCTGAAGCCATATTTTCATTTACTCCGTTTAATTATCTATAGTTATTATCGGCTTAAGATGCAGAAATGTTAACTTTATTTTTAACTTTAGACGCTTTTTATACATAAAGTTAAATATACAGTAGTATTCTTTCATAAACACTAACAATTGAAATATAGAGTGTTCTCCCCAATGTTCAACATTAATCCTAAAAGAGTTGTTTAATATTTTAAATTTTAGGCACAAAAAAACCAGTAACATTGCTGTTACTGGTTTTTGTATTTGGTGCGGATGGGGGGACTTGAACCCCCACGCCCGAAAGCACTACCCCCTCAAGGTAGCGTGTCTACCAATTCCACCACATCCGCATTTTTTAAGCTATTGCTTAGTGTTAAGTCTGGATGTTTATTTGAGGGAAATAAACAACTTAACGATTTAAAACTAAATTAATTTGGTACGTCAGAGCTTTGCTCTTTAGTTGATATGACTGGCACATCTTCTTCAACTGGCGTCACTGTTTCAACAGCTGGAGCCGATTCTAGGTTTTCCCATTCGTCAGTCTTTTTAATTTGACCGGCAGTTAGGTTACCTAACACAATACTAAGCACAAAAAAGATTGTAGCTAATATCGTTGTCGTTTTCGTCATGAAATTCCCAGCCCCAGAAGAACCGAAAACTGTAGACGATGCGCCGGCACCAAATGATGACCCCATGTCCGCACCTTTACCTTGTTGGATCAAAACCATACCAACAAGCGCTAAAGCTACAATTAAATACACTACTAATAAAATTTCGTACATCTTATACGGTCCCTTTTGCACTATTGCAGATAGCAGTAAATGATTCTGCTTTTAAACTTGCGCCTCCAATTAGGCCGCCGTCTATATCTGTTTGCGCAAATAATAATTCGCTATTTTTTTCATTAACGCTACCACCATATAAGATGGTTAGCCCTTGTGCTAAATCGCTATCTAGTGCAGCAATTTTGTCACGGATAAATTTGTGAACACTTTGTGCCTGTTCAGGCGATGCAGTCTTACCTGTGCCTATAGCCCAAACGGGCTCATATGCTATCACAGATTCTTTTAGTGCTGCTACACCTAATTTATTAATTACCGCGTCAATCTGCGCAGCAACTACTTGTTCTGTTTGACCGCTTTCTTGCTCTGTTTCGCTTTCGCCAACACATAAAATAGGCGTTAAACCTACTTGTTGTGCGCGAGCAAATTTTGCCGCTACGGTGTCGTTGCTTTCTTTATATATGCTGCGTCGTTCAGAGTGACCAACCAGTACATATTTCGCACCGAGCTGCTTAATTAGCTCGGCATCTACTTCACCAGTAAATGCACCAGGGGTATTTTCAGACACTGTTTGCGTGCCTGTTGTTACACCACTTGCAATCATTGCTGGGACTAGAGGAAACGGAGGAAATAAAACAATGTTTACTTCAGAAGATTTAACATCATTAATAGCATCAGACAGTTGTTGAACGAGTTCTAATGAACCATTCATTTTCCAGTTGCCTGCGACCATCGCTTTGCGTGCTGCCATTTTTCCACTCCACATTAGAAAGCGGGCGAGATATTAACTCGACTCGCCCAAAGTTACAAGAGGTTATTGTTATCAATCAGTTTGTTTGCTCATAGATTCGACAACCGCTGCTATTTTTTGTGCGCTATCGATAACTATTTTTTCTTGTTCTGCTTCAACCATTACTCGTACTACAGGCTCAGTGCCTGATTTACGCAGTAATACGCGCCCTTTATCTGCTAAGCTTTGCTCTACTTCAGCTACTGCGGCAAGCACCTCTGGTGCTTGGGTCGGATCGGTACCGGCAGTGTAACGTACGTTAATCATTTTCATTGGGTACTTAGTAAAACCGGCTCCTAAGTCTTGAAGTGTACGATTTTGTGCTACCATAGCAGCAAGCACTTGTAAGCTTGAGATGATGCCATCGCCAGTGCTAATTAAGTCTAAATTTAAAACATGCCCTGAGCTTTCACCGCCAATTTTCCAGCCTTTTTGCTGCAGCAGTTCCATCACATAACGATCACCGACTTTACTGCGAGCAAAAGCAATGTTTTTTGCTTTTAACGCATTTTCAAGTCCCATATTCGACATAACCGTGCCAACAACACCACCGCCTAAATTGTCATCTTGTGCAGCTTGGCAAGCAATAATATAAACCAAATCATCACCGTCGAATACCCGGCCATTATGATCAACCATCATCACACGGTCGCCGTCGCCATCATAGGCGATACCGACATCCGCTTTGTGTTCAAGTACTTTACGCTTTAATGTGTCAACATGGGTTGCGCCACATTCATGGTTAATGTTTACACCGTTTGGCTCACATGCATGGGTGATCACCTCCGCACCAAGCTCTCGCATTACAGAAGGAGCAATATGGTATGTAGCACCATTAGCACAATCTAAAACAATTTTAATTCCTTCAAGGGATAATCCTTGTGGAAACTGGCTTTTACAAAATTCAATATAACGGCCATCAGCGCTAGATAAACGTGTTGCTTTACCTAACTTGTCAGAAGCAACACAGGTCATAGGCTCGTCAAGCATCGCTTCAATTTGTAGCTCTACCTCATCATCTAACTTTAAACCTTGGCCATTGAAAAACTTAATGCCGTTATCATAATAAGGATTATGTGATGCGCTGATCACTATCCCCGCTTCAGCGCGAAACGTTTGCGCTAAATAAGCAACTGCAGGCGTTGGCATGGGCCCTAAAAGAATAACATCAATACCTGCTGCAATTAATCCAGCCTCTAGGGCAGTCTCCAACATGTAACCTGAAATACGAGTGTCTTTACCTATAATGACTTTTTTAGTGCCATGAAGTGAGAGTACACGCCCTGCGGCCCAACCCAATTTCATCGCAAACTCTGGGTTAATAGGACCTTGACCTACTAAACCACGCACACCGTCCGTGCCAAAATATTTTCTTTCTTTCATTTAAAGTACTCCTTGTTTGCAGGCTTGATATACGCCAAGCACATCTGCGGTTTCTTTTACATCATGCACACGAATAATGTGTGCACCGTTTTGTGCGGCGATCAGTGCTCCAGCTAAACTGCCTGCCAATCTATCGTCTGTGTCTCTATTTAATAATTTACCAATCATTGACTTACGCGATAATCCCGCGAGCAAAGGAAGTCCCAATTTTGCATAATCGTTAAATTGAGCCAATATTTGATAATTATGCTTTAGTGTTTTTCCAAAACCAAAACCAGGATCTAAAATTAACTGGCTTTGTTTAATGCCAGCAGCTTCACATGCGGCTATTCGCTGGCTAAAAAAATCGTTTATCTCACCCGCTAAGTCATTATAGTGAGGAGCGTGTTGCATACTACGAGGTTGCCCTTGCATATGCATTAAACACACTGCTACCTCAGGAAACTGTGCAACCACATCGATTGCGCCGGGCTCTTGCAATGCCCGTACATCGTTGACAATATCAGCACCGGCTTCAATCGCTTGGCGCATCACCTCAGCTTTACTGGTATCGATTGAAATAACGCAGTCACTTTGCTCACGAATAGCTTTAATAATAGGAATAACACGCTTTAGCTCATCTTCAAGGCTAACATCAGGTGCGCCTGGGCGTGTTGACTCGCCACCGATATCTAAAATGGTCGCACCATCATCAAGTAATTGCATCGCATGACTCAGCGCGGCAGTTGTATTTAAGAACTGACCGCCATCAGAAAATGAATCAGGGGTAACATTCACGATCCCCATAATCACAGGCTCTGCAAAATCAAGCGTTCGGCCACGCGCAAGGTTAATTTTATTATTCATCGCTAACCTTAATATGTGATAATTTTAGTTATTTATATCAAACTGATACAAAAAAGCCCCGAACTTCGGGGCTTTTGGATATGTTATTTTAACGATTATTCAGCTTTATCATCAAGGTTTGTTTCATCTTTTTTAGATTCATCAGCTGGTTTTTGTACTTCATCAACTGGTTTGTCTTTAGAAACATCTTCTTTTTCTGGTTTAGCTTCATGACGATCATGCGCATCACGTGGTTCACGTACAGGCTGACGAGCCATTAAATCATCAATTTGCTTCGCATCAATGGTTTCATACTTCATTAATGCATCTTTCATTGCATGCAGAATATCAATGTTTTCTTTCAATATTGATTCTGCACGTTGATAGTTGCGGTCTGAGAATAAACGTACTTCTGCATCAATTACTTTCGCCGTCTCATCAGACATGCTCATAGAGCGACCACCGCCGCCACCCATGTACATCTCACTTTGATCTTCAGCGTAAAGTAATGGACCTAATTTTTCGCTTAAGCCCCACTGAGTCACCATCTTACGCGCAATATCAGTGGCACGTTCAATGTCGTTGCTTGCACCCGTGGTTACTTTGTCTTCACCATAAATGATTGCCTCAGCAATACGACCACCGTAAAGGCTTGAAATCATTGATTCTAAAAGCTCTTTAGAGTGACTAACACGATCTTGTTCTGGTAAATACATAGTCACACCTAGCGCTCGGCCACGTGGGATAATAGATACTTTATAAACCGGGTCGTGCTCTGGCACCATACGACCTACAATTGCGTGGCCAGCTTCATGGTAAGCCGTCATTTCTTTCTCTTGCTCACTCATAACCATGGTCTTGCGCTCAGCGCCCATCATGATTTTATCTTTCGCAGCGTCGAATTCAGCCATACTAACAACACGTTTATTGCCACGCGCAGCATACAAAGCCGCTTCATTTACAAGGTTAGCGAGATCAGCACCCGAGAATCCTGGTGTACCACGTGCAATCACGGCCGCTTCAACGTTATCGCCTAATGGCACTTTACGCATATGTACTTTGAGAATTTGTTCACGACCACGAATATCAGGTAAACCGACCACTACTTGACGGTCAAAACGACCAGGACGAAGTAACGCAGGGTCTAGTACGTCAGGACGGTTTGTCGCAGCAATAACGATAATGCCTTCATTACCTTCAAAGCCGTCCATTTCAACAAGCATTTGGTTTAGAGTTTGCTCACGTTCATCATGGCCGCCCCCCATACCAGCGCCACGTTTACGCCCTACCGCATCAATTTCATCGATAAAGATAATACAAGGAGCTGCTTTTTTAGCTTGTTCGAACATGTCACGTACACGTGATGCACCTACACCTACAAACATTTCAACAAAGTCAGAACCCGAAATAGTAAAGAACGGTACTTTTGCTTCACCAGCAACAGCCTTAGCAAGTAATGTTTTACCTGTACCTGGAGGACCGACCATAAGTACGCCTTTAGGAATACTACCGCCTAATTTTTGAAACTTAGAAGGGTCACGTAAAAAGTCCACCAGCTCGGTTACATCGTCTTTGGCTTCATCACAGCCAGCTACATCAGCAAAGGTCGTTTTGACTTGATCTTCACTCATTAAGCGGGCTTTACTTTTACCAAATGACATGGCGCCTTTGCCACCGCCACCTTGCATCTGACGCATGAAGAAAATCCACACACCAATAAGCAGGATCATAGGGAACCAAGAAATAAAAATGCTTGCTAAAAACGATTGTTCTTCAGGTTTAACACCTTTAACGTTCACATCGCTTTTTAACAAATCATTTAAAATGTCTTTGTCATAAATAGGCATAATGGTTTGAAAACGCTCGCCACTATTTTTTATGCCAGTAATTGTGCCACTACCACTTTCAATGGACACTTCTTGTATAGAGCCGCTACGGGCGTCTTTTACAAATTGACTGTAACTTGTTTGACGATCAACTTGATCGCCGCCATTAAAGCTCTGAAATACTGACATAAGCACTACTGCAATAACCAGCCAGAGTATTAGATTTTTCGCCATATCGCTCAAGGGGTTAACCTCTTGTATCCAATTAATTTAAATTCAACTAAACGCCAAGCAACTGTACTACAGTTTGTATCCAGTCGCTACTATATATACTTCCCGAGAACGGGGACGCGAGGCATCCGGTTTACGTATCTTCACTGCTTTAAAACTATTACGTACATCTTGCAAATATTGATCAAAGCCTTCACCTTGGAATACTTTAACAATAAACGCGCCATTTTTCTTTAAAACTTGGTTGCACATATCAAGTGCAAGCTCAACCAAGTACATGCTGCCTGCCTGATCAACCGAGTTATTGCCACTCATGTTAGGTGCCATATCAGACAATACCACATCTACATTTTTACCATCAATGCGTTTTAACAATGCATCAAGTACCGCTTCTTCACGAAAATCGCCTTGTAAAAAGTCAACGCCCGCTAAAGAGTCCATAGGTAAAATATCACACGCAACCACTTGGCCTTTGTCACCCACTTTTTCAGCTAAGTATTGTGACCAACTCCCTGGGGCTGCGCCTAAATCAACAACGGTCATCGCTGGGCGCAATAACTTATCTTTGTTTTGGATTTCGTCTAATTTGAAAACAGCTCGAGAGCGCCAGCCTTTTTTTTGCGCTTCTTGAACATATTTATCATCAAAATGTTCTTTAAGCCAACGTTGTGAACTGGCTGACTGTTTTTTATTTGTCATAAATTAACACGCAACTAATTAGTAATATTCTCTAGATGGCGTTAGAATACCCTTAATTCAAGCCATATTCAGCAAAATTTGTAATATCATGACATTATCAAACAAACAAAAGCAGTTTTTAAAAGGTCAGGCGCATAGCCTTAAGCCTGTAGTTTTACTAGGTTCTAACGGTTTAACCGAAGGCGTAGTAGTTGAAATCCAAAGCGCACTAGAAATTCACGAATTAATTAAAGTGAAGGTGCCAACAGACGATCGTGAAACCAAAAAGCTTATTTTTGATGCTATTGTTCGCGAAACAGGGGCTACTAAATTACAGACTATCGGTCATACGATTGTGCTTTATCGTCAAAGCCCTGAGAAAAAAATTCAATTACCTCGTGGCTAATAAGCCATTTAAAGGTAAAACAAAAAAACCAGCCATTGCTGGTTTTTTTATGCCTGCTTAAAAACCCATTGTCAGCGTTTTAACTTCATAACTATTATTTTCTAGCTTACTCACTAAATAATAATGCCCGTACTGACTCTCATCCATACTTTCAATAGCTTGGTTACTCAACAATGAAGCCAACTGCGGTGTGGTATTACTATGCCCTATTACTACCACAACGCCATTTTGTGCTAATAATTGTTTTTTCAATGTCATTAGCTCAGCAGCATCATAGGTAATAACTTTAATATTATAATACGCGGCTAATGGCGCTGCCGTGTTTAGGGTACGGTTATAGTTACTGCTGAATAACGTTATGTTTGGATAGGTGTTAACTAACGAAACCAAATGCTCAGCACGCGCTTGGCCTTGGGCAGTTAGAAATGGATTTTCCCCTGTTTGTTTTTCGCTATGTCGAAACAAGTAAACCTGTTCAGGGGCAGAAAAGGCGGGTTGGCAAATAAGTAATAATGCTATTAACAATGTTTTTATGTGGGCGTTCATTATTGCTTCTCTCGTTTATATGCTAATAGGCGATTTATAAACTCAGTTGTAAGCTCATTTATGAGTCCAGTTTCTGCATTTAAAATCAAACTAAAGCCTACATTTAAGTGCGGAAAAACCACTAAGTCACTGCGGTAGCCTTGCACCCAACCACTGTGGTAATAAAGCGTCTCATCATCATAATCATACACACGCCAGCCTAACCCATAGTAGGCTTCGTTCATGTACTCTCGCCATACTCGTCTGTAGCGTTCTTTTTTAGTATGTGTATAAGGACGCGTTTGCGTGGCCAATGCATCTAAGGATAATACCGATGGATATTGCCCTAATTGTGCATTTAACCAAATAGCCATATCTGACGCGCTGGCGTTTACCCCAGCCGCCGGAGCGACTTTATAATAATTCTTTTTCAAACGGGCACTGTACCAACGCTTTTTCCCACGCACATGAGGGTGTGCGTAGTTACTATCTTGCACCATGGCATCGTAGCCTAAGCTTGCATCGTTCATTTTTAGAGGGATAAAAAATGCGTCATTGAGCCACTGAGTATAAGTTTTGTTGGTGCTTTTTAAAATCACGTCATCAATTAAACTAAACATGACATTTTGATAGCCATAACAGTCACCGGGTTCGCATATGGGTTTTACACTTAATAGCTTTTCTACAATATCGCTATACCCCATTCGCGATTCGATTAAATTATCGTATGCATTCGGTACTAGCCCACTAGAATGGCTTAAAATATGAAAAACCTTTAAATCATCTTTGTAGTCGGTTTGTTTAAATTCAGGAATGTAATGACTAACAGGAAAATACAAATTAAGTTGTTCTTCATTTGCAAGTTTTGCCGCTAACGACCCTGCAAACGTTTTAGATACTGAGGCCAAACGAAACCGAGTGTGTGGATTAATTTTTTGCCCACTGCGCACTTTGGTATGCCCCATAGTATGTATATAGTCACGCGCTTGTGCGTTGACGATGGAAAGCGCTCCGCCCGGAATCTTTTTTACTTTTAGTTTTTTTTCTACGTAGCGTCCATAATTTTTAACAAAAGCATCCCAGTCAGGATCTGTGCTTGCGCTGGCCTGTAAATGCGTCCCTAAAATACATAAAGCAAAAAAATAAAAGGGTAAGGAGTTAAAATACTTCATTCTTAGCTAATTTTTCTTTTTTAGTCATAATCAGCCTCTATAATATCATGAACTTTTGCTCGGACTAACGTACAATATGTTCTATTAATGGCTTTTGAGTGGATGTAAAATATTTATGCGTTTTTTAGTTGTATCACTTTTTATTGTATTAGCTTCAGGTTGTGCCGTAGTTAAGCAGCCTGCAGAACCTTTAGCAATGCCTGCAAAACCTTTGCTTAAGAGTCAAACTTACCAACTTAAATATGAAACCGAGCATGCTTCACCGAAAGTAAAATCGGTGCAGTTACCTGCACATAACATTAAAAAAAATCAGACTGTCAGAGTGATCGTAGACCGTGCAAGTGTCACCGACACATTAGTATCTCAAATTAGCCAAGCACTTAACGATAAACAACTAAAAGTTACCACAACCGATAACAGTGATTACACGTTAGCTATCCATCAAGTTGACCTTGAGTTTATAGATGATGCTAAGTACATCCTAGCGCAGCCAGAAAAACCTTATTCATTGTTTTCGAAAGTAGCACAGCAATTCCCTTCTCAACAATGCGCAAATATACTGGCACAAGTTAGTATGCGCCTTACACACAAAGCATCGGGAGATGTAGTGTGGTTTGCCAAATCATCAATAGATAGTGCAAGCTTTCACCCTGAGCCCCTAATCTACAGCTTTACTGAAGAAAAGAAGATCACTAACGAGTTAGAAGTTGTTGCGTTTATTCATAAACATAATACCGAACAGGCTCGGCTTAAGCGTGCTGAACTTAAAAATGAAGTAACGGCCCCTGCTTATAAAACCATTACTAAACTGAGTCGTTTAACTAAATTAAATGGGCCATGTACACGTACTGAGATCAGCGCGTTAACTCCCATGATGCAATTTTACTTAAGCAGTATACTTATCGATAAAATTAAAGTTCAGTAGTTGCAGGACGACCGCTACATTTTTTTACAGATTTAGCCAAGAGTTTGAGAATATACTAGGGTCTGTTGACCTTTCAAGGTTAAATTTGCAGCAGTCTGTTTGGTATTTAGGCAAGGCAGAGCCTATGTGGTGTGGTTATTCCCCATAAATAGGCGATAACGCAGCATCAATGCCAAACAGGCGCTGCCCGAAGGGTTCTGCCTAGGGGCGATTTACTCTTTGTTGCCTACATGGATGTAGGTAAGGGGCGTGAGCAGGACGCGGAAGCTTTGCTTGGTTTTTACTTATTCTTACATGGATGTAAGCCAGTAGAATAACGCAGGAGCAGTTATCGAGCCCACTAGGTTACAAACCTCGCGCCGCGATTAAACCGCCCCTAGTTTGAACAAATTTTAATCCGCAAAGGTCAACAGACCCTAGCCTCTTTAGCAAACTCTAATTTAGGTTCCAAGGATGAAGCATTTCCCACAAAGACATTTTTTCCGTTGTGCAGCCTTATTGTTTGCGCTCATTTTTAGTGGCCAGAGCACAGCAAGCAATCGTTACTATGCCGATAACACATTGGAACCCACTACAGGGTTTGCCTGGGACTGGAGTGCAGGAGCTGGTTATTACATAGAAGATTCTTATTTGGTGGGGATGAATTCTTATGATGTTGGCGCCGAGTTAGATTTAAGCCTTGCGGTTTCTTACGATAATTTTTACCTTGATTTTGATCATAATCAACTCAGCGGTGGACTTGTTTTAGGCTATAGCTTAATTAACAAATACGATTGGGGCCTTGATTTATTAGGCACTAATTCCCAAGCCGGGTTTGACGAACAAGGCTTAGGTATTTATAACGATGGCATTATTGAGCCACTGCGCGGTATCAAAAAACGTAACTATGATTTTGATACCGGCCTTCGATTAACACGTCGATTTGAAAACTCACAAATTTCCCTTGAATACTTACATGACATATCTGGTGCTCATAATGGCTGGGTGGCAAACGTATTTTTTAGTCATATTCAGCCTTGGCGTAATTGGGAGTTTCGCTCTGGTATTGGCCTAAGTGCCTACTCTGCAGATTTTACAAACTATTATTTTGGTATTGATAGCGATGAAGCAAACGCAACTCGCCCTATTTATCAAACCAATGCCAGTACCAGTATTATGTTTGAATTTCATGCTGAATATCCCATTAATCAAGATTGGGTCTTTTTAGCAGGCTGGTTAACGACGTGGTTTTCAAAAGAAATTGATGACAGCCCAATTATTTCCCAAGGATATCAACACAAAGCCAAGGTAGGCGTGCGTTATGTACTTTAGATTTTTTTACTGTTTATTGTTTAGTTATTCAGGCTCTTTGCTGGCAGCCCCAGTGCAAATACCTTCTCAATTGAGTGCAGTACCTGATACCTGTGTGGCCTTACGTGAAGGACGTCACTGTTACGCCGATGTTGTTTTGTCATGGCAACAAGTAGAAGTGGGGAATTATTGTCTACGCGATGCCACCTCAAAGTACATTATGCAGTGCTGGCTTAAACAGCGACAAGGTTCGTTTAATTATGCCTTTGACTCAACGCAAAGTATTTCGTTTGAACTATTTGACAGTAATACATCACAAGTCATTGCCGTCACAGAAGTAAAATTACAATGGGTGTATCAAAATAGGCAAAAAAAGCGGCGTTGGCGGTTATTTTAGTCACACACTATAAACATTATGATAGCTAAACATCATTTAGGTATGCGAAGAAAGCTTATGGATAATTACGGTACTATTTTACTGGTTGAAGATGATATTTCTCTTGCACAATGGGTCACTGAGTATTTAACAGAGCAAGGCTATGTTGTACACGTATGTCATCGAGGTGATGAGGTAATAAGCCAAGTAAAACGTTTAAACCCACAACTTATTTTACTCGACATTATGCTGCCAGGGCTTGATGGTATTAGTGTATGTCGTGAGCTACGTAGCTTTTATCATGCCCCAATTATAATGCTTACTGCCCGCGATGAAGAAATGGATGAAGTCATTGGGCTAGAAGTCGGTGCTACCGATTATATAATAAAACCAGTACGCCCTCGCGCATTGCTTGCACGCATTAAATCTGCCTTGCGCTACAGTAGCGACACGCCTAAAACCGATGATCAAGCAAATATGATCAATATCGGTCAATTAAGTATTAATACCGAGTCACGCAACGTTACCCTTAACCAACAGGATGTGAACATTTCAAGCGCAGAGTATTTATTACTGCATTACTTAGCCAGTAATGCTGGACAAGTTGTTTCCCGCGATGCGGTGTTTAAAGCAACCAAAGGCAGGGAATATGATGGCCTAGATAGAAGCGTTGATGTGCTTATTTCTGCCTTGCGTAAAAAGTTTAATGATGACCCACAAAAACCAGAAAAAATTAAAACCATTTGGGGACGTGGTTATTTGTTTGTGACTACAGCGTGGTAAGTTTTAATGCCTGAGTGCTTAAAATAATTAGTGCGATAGTAATAAAAGTCACTTCAATACACCCAGCCTATTATGGAATAGCATCAATGAAAAAGTTTTATATTTCACTACTAGGCAGTGCGCTGCTTTCAATTATTGTTTTAGGTTGGCTTATTGATGCATTTAGCCAACAAGCGCATGCGCCTTTGGATGAGTTTAGCGTTCAAAGCCAGATTATTGTCGGGTTAAGTAAACAGCTCACGACACTAAAACCCGATGCTCGCCCACAACAAGTAATAAAACTAGCCGCTGACTTTGACCTTATACTTAACTACAAATTAAATCAGTCGCTGGCACTGCCCTTAGCGCTATTAGATAAAATGCAAACCCAAGGCGGATTAATACTCGAAGACGAGCAAGGCTTTTATATGCTCTACACAAATGATGAGTTAAGTCCTTATCATTTAACCATGCGTTTAGATAAACCCTATGAGGCCACACAACGAAACGATATTATTTTAACGCTATTATTTTACACTGGCTTATGTGTTTTTATGGGTTTTATTATTACCCCTTTAGCAAAGCGCCTTACGGTGTTAAACGAAGCAGCAAAGCAATTTGCATCTGGTAATGTTAAAGCGCGTATTACCCCCTCTCGATTTACCTATATAAAAGATGTGGAACTGACCTTTAACCGTATGGCGAGTCAAATTGAAAAGCTAGTTGCTGAAAACAAGCTAATGGCCTCCAGCTTATCGCATGATATTAGAACTCCAATTGCTTGCTTACGCTTTGGTGTCGACGCCGCTCTTGATAGTCATGACGAGAGTAAAATAAAGCATTATTTAACTCGCATGGAAACCGACTTAGACCATATGGAGTCAATGCTAAAAAGCTATTTAACGTTTGCTACTTTAGAGCAAAATGCGAATAAGCTTACTTACTCATCAGCAAACCTTAAACAATACCTAAGTGATATTGTATTGCAACTTGAGCCTAGAATAACCTCTCGCTCGCTTAATATTTCTTTAGAATGTGATGATCATACCGTTTATGCTGACTTACATTGGCTGGCAAGAGCAATCACCAACTTAATTAATAATGCCTGCGACTTTGCAAATCACAGCATTCGAGTAACCGCTTCAGTACAAGAACGTTTTCTGGTGGTGAACATCGCCGACGACGGACCAGGCATTGCTCAAGAAAATAATCATAAAGTATTTAGCCCATTTTTTCGTGAACGCAGCCACCGTAATCGCAGTGATAATAGTTATGGCTTGGGGTTAGCAATCGTCGCCAAAGTTGCCGATTGGCATCATGGCACCGTAAAAGTGAGTAAAAGTGAACGACTCTCAGGCGCCTGTTTCACATTAACCATCGCTCAGTTTGAACATTAATCAACAATGCAAAGCTCAATACAGCTGATAAACGAAATATAATTAAAAAAATTGTGCTATTTATAATCAAAATACGCACGTGTTATTTATACAGCTAAATAAAACGCAATAATTGTGCAACAGAGACAAATAAGCACTTTTTATTTAATTACAATTCCAGTAGATTGTCACGGCGTCGAAAAAATAGAGAAGCAGAATAACATGAGTGCAGTAAGAGGTGAGTTTAGCTCCCGCTTTGGTTTTATAATGGCTGCGGCAGGATCAGCTGTTGGCTTGGGTAATATTTGGGGTTTTCCGACTCAAACAGCAAGTAATGGGGGCGCTGCATTTTTAGTCGCGTATTTAGTACTGGCTTTCTTTTTAGCCTACCCCGCGCTAATGGCAGAACTGATGATAGGTCGCCATGGGCAAGCTAATGCGGTCTCTTCATTAACTAAATTAACCACGCGACCATGGCAAAAGCAATTTGCCTTTGCTGTCGGTTTTGGTGGTATTTTATGTGCTGGATTTATTTTAAGTTTTTATGCCATTGTTGCCGGTTGGATGTTAAGTGCCACTTTAGAACCGGTAACCACATTGGTCGGCGCTGATACCGCCTCTTTATGGTTAAGTGAGCAATCGCTTACTCGTAATATTCTTTTCACTGTTTTATTTATTATTTTAACTGTTGCTATTATCAGCCGCGGTGTAGAAAACGGCATCGAAAAATGGTCTAAACGCTTAATGCCCGCTCTGCTCGGTATTTTGTTTGCCCTAATTGCCTACGTGATGACTCAAGAAGGCGCTGTTGAGGGGTTAAAAGCTTACTTAGTCCCTGACTTTTCTTCTATTTTTGACCCTACATTGTTAGTGAGTGCCTTAGGCCAAGCTTTCTTTTCATTGTCACTGGGCACCAGTGTGATGATTATATATGGCTCATATATAAGTAAAAAAGAAAACCTTGTTTCCCTTGGCGCGTATGTAACCTTAATTGATGTGTTTATAGCGTTTGTAGCGGGTTTATTGATCATTCCTGCTATGTATGTAGCACAAGCGCAAGGTGTTGAAATATTCTCTGCAACTACAGGTAAGCTTCTCTCTGAAGATACTCTCGTATTTCAGGTATTGCCTGCCTTATTTGATGGCATGGGTGGTGTAGGTTTATTTGTTGGCTTTGCTTTTTTTGCATTGATGAGTATTGCCGCACTAACTTCATCTATTTCCATGCTAGAAGCGCCAGTGTCGTACACGGTAGAGCGCTTTGCGATGAAACGTGTTCAAGCAACGTGGTTAATAGGCGCTTTAATTGCCATAGTGAGCATTACCATAGTGTGTAACCTAGGCACTTTATTTGGCTTGGTGATCACCCTAACAACCAAAGTTGCACAACCTTTATTAGGGCTTATGTGCTGTATATTTGTAGGTTGGATCTGGTACAGATCGTCACTACTAAAAGCGATTCAACAAGGTAACCCTGAGGTGCATAATACGTTATTTTGGAAAATATGGCCTTGGTATACCAAGTTTGTATGCCCTGTTGCGATTAGTTTAGTGTTTTTGCATTCCCTACTAAGCTAGTTAAAAAATGCATAAAAAAGGCCCACATCAGTGGGCCTTTTTAGTGGAGCAATATTACTGCTTTAAAATCATATCCTGATGGGGTATACCATCTTCTATATATTCATCACCAACACACTCAAAACCAAATGAGCGATAAAAATTCAGTAGGTAGGTTTGTGCGCCTATGTAAATATCGCGAGTAGGCCATTGCGCCTTGCAACAGCTGATGGCTTCGTTGACTAAGTGTTTGCCTAATCCAGAACTTCGCTGTGATTGAGCAACCAAAACACGCCCTATCGCACTGTACTGAGCATCTTTTTCATAACAACGGGCATAGGCATGCACCGATAGCCCATCAAGTAAATAGACATGACGTGTAGAGCCTGCGATATCGTGATCATCAAGTTCGGGGTAAGGACATGCTTGTTCTACAACGAATACGTCGACACGTTCACGCATGATTGAAAATAGAGTCTGGGGGTCGAGCGCTGAAAGTGGCTCACATTTAAACGCCATTAAATACCTTTTCTATTGCAAAGGCTTACCTAAAGTAAGCCCCTAAAACGATTAAGCAAATAATCGCTCTAACTGATCACATAACTGCGATAAATTAACATGGTCATGCTCTATGGTTAAATCAACATAGCCATCACTTCTAAACGCTCTGTCTAATTCAATTAATACATGGGTTTTATGTGCTTCAGGAATAAACGACAACTCTATTTCTTTTATGCCAAACAAACTGCGGCTATTAGGCTGATACTCAAGCTCTTGATAACACCCCGATACAGATTGAAAAGTAGGGGCACGTAAATGGCCTTGTTCTACATCGGCTTTAACTAAACTAAAACCAAGCTTTTCCATCGCTTGCATGAATGTTTTAACCGCTTCATTAGGATAAATGTGTAAATGGTCTTTATCTGTTGGATCAAACGCAAGGTCGATATCAAGGCCTGTTTCTAACCATACATAAGATTGGTTATAACCTGCATTAATTTCGGTTATAGGCGTTTCTGAGTGTAAACGGGCTTCAAACGGAATAGTTCTTACTTCACCGGGCTCAATAATACCAATATCGGTAATGCGCCACTGGTCAATCACATGATTAGTGAAATAATCACCGTCTTCACTCGCCACTTTTACACGGGTAACTAACATTAAGTCTAAACCGGTAATTTCTTGGCTCACATCGCCTGCAGTAATTACAATTTGCGCGTTAAATAATTGCCCTGGCTGAAGATGCTCGGTCTCTAAAATAGTATCTACTTTGGCGGCACCAATGCCTACCGATGCTAAAATCTTTTTAAACATATTTTCTCCTTAAGCTAAGCAACTCTAATGTTTGCTTACGCTTAAACTCCTTCGTTATGGCATCTTAACCACATTTAAAAGCTCTTGTCAGCGAAAAACTGCTATTTACATGCTGTTTACCATAAAACTAGCCATATATGTGCATTTTTTATACATTGAAGCTACTTTACCTCTGCATAAACTGACAGTAGCAATCATTTGATAAATACTCACTATCATGCAACTAACTGCGTTAAATAAGTAGATTAATTGTCAATAAGCATTGTTTTTCGCTACACTACAGTGCCTAAAAAAGTGGTATTAATAACTATGGAACTAATTTATTTTGCTACCGCCTTCGTCTGCGGTTTTGGTATATACCAGCTAAAATTGCCGCCACTTATCGGCTTTCTTATGGCTGGATTTATTCTTAATTTAGCGGGTTATAAAAGCACGGAACTGCTGGAAACAATTGCATCTTTAGGGGTTACACTGCTACTTTTTAGTATTGGCCTCAAGCTTAAAATTTCAAATTTAATAAAACCTCAAGTCTGGGCTCCGGCCACCTTACATATTATTCTAAGCAGCGCTTTATTTAGTGGCTTTATGCTACTACTGGGTGTTTTTGCACTGCCATTATTCGTCGATTTAAGTTGGCAAAGTGCGCTGTTAGTTGGTTTTGCTCTGAGCTTTTCAAGCACCGTATTTGCGGTAAAAGTTCTTGAAGAGCGCGGTGAAATGGCAAGCCTGCACGGTAAAATAGCCATTGGTATTTTAGTTATGCAGGATATATTTGCGGTTATATTTTTAGCGGTCAGTACCGGTAAGTTGCCGAATATTTGGGCCTTAGGGTTAATTATTGCCTTACCTTTATTTCGCCCTGTTATGTACTGGGTGTTAAACCGCTCTAAACATGGTGAGTTACTGCCGCTATTTGGGTTTTTCTTTGCCTTAGTAGCAGGTTATAACGCCTTTGAATTTGCAGGTCTCAAAGGTGATTTAGGTGCTTTGATTGTAGGTATGATGTTCGCACCACACAAAAAAGCCGGTGAATTGTCTAAGTCATTGCTTAGCCTAAAAGATATATTGCTAGTTGGCTTTTTCCTAAGTATTGGTTTAAGTGCAGAGCTTACTGCCCACTCCTTAGTCGTCGCTTTAGTGCTGGTATTAATTATTCCAATTAAAACCCTGCTTTATTACATACTAACCAACCTATTTAAACTTCGTGCGCGTACCTCTTTGTTAACAGCATTTAGCCTAGCTAACTTTAGCGAATTTGGTTTGATTGTGTGTGCAGTTGCCGCATCTACCGGCATGGTTACCTCTGAGTGGCTTGCTGTTATTGCGATTGCGGTGTCGATCACCTTTGTAATTGCTTCTCCTTTAAATAAACGCTCTAACGAGCTATACGTTAAAATTGAACGCTTTTTATTAAAGTTTGAAAGCAAAACCCGCTTAGCTGAAGAGCTCCCAGTAAACTTAAATGACACAAAAATTGTTATTTTTGGTATGGGTAGGATTGGCACAGGTGCCTATGAAACAATAAACGCAACTCATCCGGATGTTGTTGCAGGTATTGATATTAAGCCTGAGGTAGTTGATAAGCATGTAAAGCGAGGTCGCCGAGTATTAATTGCCGACGCCACCGATCCTGATTTTTGGCAACGTGTTAACCACTCCCACGTTGAAATGGTAATGCTAGCTATGCCTAAGCATATGCAAAATATTTTTGCCTTAGAGCAATTACAAGCATCGGGTTATAAAGGACAAGTAACGGCGATTGCCAACTACCCCGATCAGCAAAAAGAATTAGAAGAAATGGGAATAGACTCTACTTACAACTTTTACTTAGAAGCAGGTAGCGGTTTTGCAGAGCATGTAAAGCAAACCCTGTTTCCTTAATAGGGTTTAGATGCAAATAGATTGCATTTACATTCCTTTACATCAGCGTATTTTATTGGTTTAAAAATAAAGTAAAATGTCTGTGTTGGTTTAGTAAAGCTAATACCTAAGTGTGTATTTAAATAAAATATACACAACTGGACCCCTTGCTTTTAATTAACCAATAAGATTCTCAAATTAGAGGGCCTACTCCCTCTATCAATAGGCTGTTACTTGCCCGTTACAGCCTATTTTATTTCTTTATTATCCCTTACACTTAACACATCTACTCATAAAAGATGTCAATAATGGATCCTCAACAACTTAAAGTCGCCATAAATACCATTATGCCGTTTGGTAAATATGCGGGACGCCCCTTACTTTTGCTGCCTGAGCCTTATTTAGTGTGGTTTAAACAGCAAGGCTTTCCTAATAGCAAGCTCGGCTCTCAACTTGCAATGATGTACGAAGTGAAGCTTAATGGTTTAGAGCAAATGTTGATGCCATTACTAGAAAAAAATAGTAAATAAATAGAACTTTTCTATAAGTGGCCTGTCTATCTATTTGCTACTTGTTGATTTTTTGGTTTTAAACCGCAAAAAAGCGCCTTTAAGGCGCTTTTTTATTGTGTGGAATTTACTAGGGTCTGTTGACCTTTGCGGATTAAAATTTGTTCAAACTAGGGGCGGTTTAATCGCGGCGCGAGGTTTGTAACCTACTGGGCTAAGTAAAAACCAAGCAACAAAGAGTAAATCGCCCCTAGGCAGAACCCTTCGGGCAGCGCCTGTTTGACATTGATGCTGCGTTATCGCCTATTTATGGGGAATAACCACACCAC
>Ga0207889_1000118_pt1 | contig 42478 bp, 39 predicted proteins | sample LinPmetageLP47_FD_184058 | JGI IMG/M metagenome (GOLD analysis project Ga0207889, IMG submission 184058) | Marine viral communities from the Pacific Ocean - LP-47 (SPAdes) | ecosystem: Environmental > Aquatic > Marine > Oceanic | place: Pacific Ocean | collected 2011-06-12 | reverse complement strand
ATTAGGTGCGCTTGAATTAGATGAAGAAGATTTAGCGTTATGCACCTTCGTTTGTCCTGGCAAATACGAGTACGGCGCAGCCCTACGCGATTGCTTAACTACGATCGAGAAGGAAGGCTAAAATGGGCTTAAAAACTTTCTTAGAAGATATCGAACCACATTTTGAACCAGGTGGTAAGCATGAGAAATGGTATGCGCTGTATGAAGCTGCTGCGACTATTTTTTACACGCCAGGTTACGTAAACAAAGGTTCAACTCACGTTCGTGATAACATCGACCTAAAACGTATGATGATTTTAGTGTGGATGGCGACGTTCCCTGCCATGTTCTTTGGTATGTTCAACATTGGTCATCAAGCTGCAATTGCACTTGGTAATGGCTTTGAGCTAGCGAATATTTGGCAAGTAGGTTTATTCCAGTTACTTGGCGGTGAATTAACCGTTGACGCAGGCTGGGGGGCGAAAATGTTCTACGGAGCCTGTTTCTTCCTACCTATTTATGCAACTACCTTTATTGTCGGTGGTTTCTGGGAAGTGTTATTTGCTTCTGTGCGTAAGCATGAAGTTAATGAAGGTTTCTTCGTAACTTCTGTATTGTTTGCATTAATTCTGCCTGCAACGATTCCTTTATGGCAAGTTGCGCTAGGTATTACTTTTGGTGTAGTTATCGCAAAAGAAATATTTGGTGGTACAGGCCGTAACTTCTTAAACCCTGCGCTTGCTGGTCGTGCGTTTTTATTCTTCGCATACCCTGCACAAATTTCAGGTGACACAGTATGGACTGCCGTAGATTCATTCTCTGGCGCGACTATGCTTGGTCAAGCGTTTGCTGGTACGTTAAATTACGCGACTGATATTGAGCTTTGGTGGAATGCGTTTTACGGATTCATTCAAGGTTCTATGGGCGAAACGTCTACACTAGCTGTACTTATTGGTGGTTTATTCCTAATTTACGTGCGCATAGCGTCTTGGCGTATCGTGCTAGGTGTATTCCTAGGTATGGTAGTAACCTCATCAATACTAAATACTATTGGTTCTGAAACTAATGCTATGTTTGCTATGCCTTGGTACTGGCACATGGTATTGGGTGGTTTTGCATTCGGTATGTTCTTTATGGCAACTGACCCTGTATCTGCTGCATTTACTGATAAAGGTAAATTAGCATACGGTGCGCTTATTGGCTTTATGGTTATCATGATCCGTGTTGTTAACCCTGCATACCCAGAGGGCATCATGCTAGCAATCTTATTTGCTAACTTGTTTGCACCTTTATTCGATCACTTTGTAGTGCAAGCTAATATCAAGCGGAGGTTGGCACGTAATGTCTAGTAATAACGAATCAATTGGCAAAACGCTAGCTGTTGTTGTCTCATTATGTTTAGTGTGTGCAGTTATTGTATCGCTAACATCTGTACAACTACGCCCTCTGCAAAAAGCAAATAAAGCAAAAGATATTCAAAGCAATATCTTAGCTGCTGCTGGTATTGGCAAAGTTGATAACGTTGCAGAAACGTTTGATGCTAAAATCGAAACTCGCTTTGTTGATATGCAAAGTGGTGAGTTTGCTGAGCCGGTAGAAGATTTTGACTTTGAAAAAAGCAAATATGATGCTGATTTAAGTAAATCTTTAAAAGAGAATGGTATTAAGGACATCGCAGGTATTCAACGTATTACCAAGCGTGCGCCTGTTTATATCTCTAAAAAAGACGATGGCTCTACTGATGCAATCATCCTTCCTATTCAGGGTTATGGTTTATGGGGTTTAATGTACGGTTTTATCTCGCTTGAAAGCGATGGCGAAACTATTAAAGACATCATTTTCTACAAACATAACGAAACACCTGGTCTAGGTGGTGAAATTCAAAACCCACAGTGGACTGCAACGTGGGAAGGTAAAGAGTTACCAATCCAAATCGTTAAAGGGACTGCAGCCGGTGATGAGCATAAGATCGATGGTCTTTCAGGTGCTACATTAACGTCTAATGGTGTTGACCATGCAGTTGATTTTTGGACTGGCGAAAATGGCTTTGGCCCTTTCCTTGCGAAAGTACGTAAAGGAGCATTGAACTAATGGCTGATACTAAAGAAATGAAGGCGGTCCTATTTGGTCCAGTTTTCGCTAACAACCCAATCGCATTACAAGTACTTGGTATTTGTTCTGCGCTAGCGGTAACGTCTAGCTTAAAAAATGCATTAATCATGTCAATTGCATTGACCTTGGTAACTGCATTCTCTAGCCTTTTTATCTCGACTATTCGTAACCATATCCCATCATCAGTACGTATCATCGTACAGATGACGATTATTGCATCATTAGTAATCGTGGTTGACCAAGTACTACAAGCTTTCTCTTACGCTACGGCAAAAGAGTTATCAGTATTCGTTGGTCTAATCATTACTAACTGTATCGTAATGGGTCGTGCTGAAGCTTATGCAATGAAGTCACCGCCATTAATGTCTTTCCTTGATGGTATTGGTAATGGCTTAGGTTACTCTGTAGTGTTACTTACTGTTGGCTTTATTCGTGAGTTATTCGGTAAAGGTTCACTATTCGGTGTTGATATTATTCCATTAGTACAAAATGGTGGTTGGTACCAACCTATGGGTCTATTGATCTTACCACCGAGTGCATTCTTCATTATTGGTTTATTCATTTGGGTACTTCGTACTTATAAGAAAGACCAAGTAGAAGCTAAAGCGTAAGGGGCGATAAGTGGAACATTATATTAGTTTATTTGTAAAAGCCGTTTTTATTGAAAACTTAGCGTTAGCATTCTTCCTAGGTATGTGTACTTTCTTAGCCGTGTCTAAAAAAGTAACTACATCAATTGGCCTAGGGGTAGCGGTTATTGTTGTATTAGGTATTTCAGTACCGGTTAATAACTTGGTTTACCATGCGGTATTAGCACCAGGCTCACTTGAGTGGCTTGGTTACCCAGAAGCGGATCTTAGCTTTTTACGTTTCTTAACTTTCATTGGTGTTATTGCTGCACTGGTGCAAATTCTTGAAATGGCATTAGATAAGTTCTTCCCACCGCTGTACAACGCATTAGGTATTTTCCTACCACTAATCACAGTTAACTGTGCAATTTTTGGTGCGGTAGCCTTCATGGTTGAGCGTAACTATAACTTCGGCGAGTCTGTTGTTTATGGTATTGGCGCTGGTGTGGGTTGGGCGCTTGCAATTACATTACTTGCAGGTATCCGTGAGAAAATGAAGTATTCAGACGTACCAGATGGTTTACGTGGTCTAGGTATTACCTTTATCACTGTTGGCTTGATGGGTCTTGGCTTTATGTCATTCTCTGGTATTTCACTGTAATAATAGCGAGGTCAATCATGGATATTTTCTTAGGCGTTGGTGTTTTTATCGCTATCGTTGTAATACTAGTTTTAATCATCATTGGTGCTAAATCTAAGCTAGTTGCAAGCGGTGACATCATCATCGGTATTAATGGCGATCCAGACAAAGCCATTAAAACATCAGCAGGTAGTAAGCTATTAGGTGCACTATCTGAGTCAGGTATTTTCGTATCTTCTGCATGTGGTGGCGGTGGCTCTTGTGGTCAGTGTCGCGTTCACATTAAAGAAGGTGGCGGTGATATTCTGCCAACTGAACTTGACCACATCTCTAAAGGTGAAGCACGTGAAGGTTGTCGTTTAGCGTGTCAGGTTAATGTTAAAAATGACATGGAAATTGAACTTGAAGAGTCAATTTTCGGTGTTAAAAAATGGGATTGTGAAGTTATCTCTAACGATAACAAAGCAACGTTCATCAAAGAACTTAAGCTACAAATTCCAGATGGCGAGTCAGTGCCGTTCCGTGCGGGTGGTTACATCCAAATCGAAGCGCCAGCTCACCATGTTAAATACGCTGATTTCGATATTCCTGAAGAGTATCGTGGCGATTGGAACCATTTTGGTTTCTTCGACCTGGAGTCAAAAGTAGACGAAGAAACAATTCGTGCTTACTCAATGGCTAACTACCCAGAAGAAGAAGGCATTATTATGCTTAACGTGCGTATCGCTACGCCGCCGCCAAGAAACCTAAGCCTACCATGTGGTAAAATGTCATCGTACATTTGGTCACTAAAAGAAGGCGATAAAGTAACTATTTCTGGTCCATTTGGTGAGTTCTTCGCTAAAGACACAGACGCTGAAATGGTATTCGTAGGTGGTGGTGCAGGTATGGCACCAATGCGTTCACATATCTTTGACCAACTTAAGCGTTTAAACTCTAAGCGTAAAATTAGTTTCTGGTATGGTGCGCGTTCTAAACGTGAAATGTTCTATGTTGAAGATTTTGACGGCCTAGCTGAGCAAAACGAAAACTTCGTTTGGCATACAGCGCTTTCAGATCCGCAACCAGAAGATAACTGGGAAGGCTATACTGGCTTTATCCACAACGTGTTATTTGAGAACTATCTTAAAGACCACGAAGCGCCTGAAGATTGTGAGTTCTACATGTGTGGTCCTCCAATGATGAATGCGGCAGTTATCTCTATGCTTAAAGATTTAGGCGTAGAAGAAGAAAACATCTTATTAGATGATTTCGGTGGCTAATACCCAAACTAAATAAATTTAGTTAAAATACCAGCCTCATAGCACTAAGTGTTATGAGGCTTTTTTATATCAACTGATTGAGTTTGGCTTTACCGCTGATTTTAGTTGATACTCTATTTAACCTTTATAAGTAGGCTATTATGAATCGATTAAGCACAGTTAAAGGCGTGGTAGCCTTATTTTTAATCATATCCACGTTACTTATCACCGGTTGTGGCAATTCACAACACAACGAAGAAGCTTACCTTGAAGGTAAAACGATGGGAACAACTTACCACATCAAGTTTTACGCTGATCAAGTAGACCGTCAAGCAGTACAAGCAGAAATAGATGCGGTTTTAGTTGATATTAACCAGTCTATGTCGACCTATATTGAGGATTCAGAAATAAACACCTTTAACCGTTTAGGTGCTAATCAAGTAATGCCAATTAGTGATGACTTTAGAGCGGTTATTGCAGAATCTATACGAATTGGTGATTCAACTAAAACACTCGATGTGACTATGGGGCCGCTAATCGATTTATGGGGATTTGGTCCTGATAAAAAACCAACAAAGCGCCCAACGGATGAAGCACTGGCAAATATGGTCAGTAACATTGGTATAGATAAGCTGGTCCTTAATGAGCAAGGGTTAGCTAAAACAGTTGCTGATTTAGAGCTGTCGTTTTCGGCTACCGCAAAAGGCTATGGTATTGATAAAGTGGCTGAGCTATTACAAAGTAAAGGCATTACAGATTACATGGTTGAAATTGGTGGAGAGCTACGTATTGCTGGTACAAAACCAGACAATCAAGCATGGCGAATAGCAATCGAACAACCTGATGCAAATCCGGGCGAGCGCAAAGTACACCGCGTATTAACACCGGGTAATAATGGCATTGCCACCTCTGGCGACTATAGAATTTTTTACACTATGGATGGTGAAACCTATACACACCTCATTGATCCAATGTCAGGCATGCCGATTAAGCACGATTTAGTCTCTGTTACTGTTTTACACCCAAGTGCAATGACGGCGGACGGTTTAGCGACTGCTTTAACGGTAATGGGCATGGAAAAGGCGCAACGTTATGCGCAGCAGCATGATTTACCTGTGTATTTAATTGCGAAATCGGCACAGGGGTTAGTCACCTATTCAAGCCCTGCATTTAAGCCTTATTTATAGTCTTTAGGTTTATATCCTTATCATGAGGGTATATAATGCAATAAGCTCAGATATGATGTTTGGGCTCATTTTATTGCTGAACAATAGGGGCTAAGCAATGTCACTTTTTTTTCTAACCTTTGGCTTACTTATTTTAATTGTCGCTGCGATGGCGATAGGCATGATAGTACAAAGAAAATCGATGGCGAGTAGCTGCGGAGGCCTAGGCTCTGTAGGTATTGATAAAGCATGTGATTGCGATGATCCATGTGATAAACGCAAAAAGCGTCTAGCCAAAGAGCAAGTATGGAAAGAAAACCAAATTCTTTAAATAGGGTATCCCTGTTTAAACAAAAAACCTCTCGTAGCTCACTACGGGAGGTTTTTTATTTATATCGGCATAAATAAATCACCAGCCGATAAAATAATCGTGTTTTTATCTTGAACAGAAAATTCTCTTTGTTATACTCATGCCCGAACTTTCAGTAAGTTTTGAAAGTTCTATTGATGCGGATCAAATCTAGCTTAGCAAAATAGTGCTAATGCGTTGAGACTGTATTTCATGTCACTGTATAAGGCTTTACGGCTGCAACTTGTTTTTGTTGCCACGGTGTATACCGAATTTTGTTTTTAGTCATTTTAATAGGTTAATGTTTTTGAACTCACTTTCTTTGTTTCATACCAGCGCTTTGCTTACCTTAGGTAAGTCAGTGTTGCATGAGCGCTTTAAAAAAGCGAAAAAGGGCGTGAGTGTGGCTGTAACATTATTAGTTTTTAATGTCGTTATGTTGCTTAGTGGCGCTATTGAGGATGCCTTTAGGCTTGAAGCATTGGTCAGTGATGGCTTTTTTATAGAGCCATTATTACTGACAATTGCCGAATTTTTAGCTCATCCCATCTTATCGTGTCAGTTACTTATTGGCCTTTGTTGGCTATTGTTCCACATGTTTCCAGCGCGTCGTGCTGGGATAATCCTCCGTAAAGCAGCCTTTGCTTTTAGCGAGGCTAAAGTTCAGCAACCAGTGCAAGCTGCGCATGGTTGTCGTGCTCCACCTAGCTTTACAGGTTGTCTGTTTACCCATTAATTTTATGGGTATAGGTTACACCTGTGGTATCTAATTATTTATTCTTGCTGTAAATAACGATTACTTTCATTGTAGCTTAGTGTTTTTACACACTCTCAGCCAACCACACCTCACCCAAGTTAATTTTTATTGCGTTATATTAATGTGTTTAAAAAAGCTGGGTTGGTTCTGCTAGGTGGTTTTATTAAGCCAGTGGTCAATACTTTACGCTTGCATTCGCTCTGCATTATTGTAATTCAATCTTAATTAACTTGGGTTTTTATCAAATATCGTTGCTAAGTATTTTTGGCAGCTAATAAAAACTCTTTAGGTTTTAGGATAGTCCCTTGTTAATTCGTAACCTTTTTAATATTGCTTTAGCTAGTATGGCGCTGATCTTATCAGGCTGTAATGGCGGGGTACTCGACCCAAAAGGGCAGATAGGTATTGATGAGAAAAATCTGATCATCATCGCCACTGTGCTTATGTTGTTAGTTGTGATCCCCGTTATTGTGATGACTTTATATTTTGCTTGGAAATACAGAGACACACAAAACCATGAAATTTACGCACCAAAATGGGCTCACTCTAATAAGATTGAGGCTGTTGTATGGGCGGTTCCTATTGTTATTGTTGTTATTTTAGGTGTGATCACCTGGCAGTCAACTCAAGAGCTTGACCCTTATAAACCGATAGAGGGTAAAGGTGAACACTTAACTGTTGAAGTGGTGTCACTTAATTGGAAGTGGTTATTTATTTACCCTGAGCAAGGTATTGCTACGGTAAACGAATTGGTATTTCCTGCTAATGTTCCGGTTGAATACAAAATCACGTCAGAAAGTACCATGAACTCGTTTTTCATTCCCCAGTTAGGTAGTCAAATTTACTCAATGGCGGGCATGGAAACTAAGCTGCATTTAATCGCTAATGAGCCAGGCACGTTTAAAGGCTTTTCGGCTAATTACAGTGGTGCGGGTTTTACTGGTATGAAATTTAATGCCATCGCAACACCAACAAAAGCTGACTTTAACCAGTGGGTTGAACAGGTTAAAACCAACGCTAATAGCCTTACTCATGCCAATTATGTTGAGCTTGCCAAAGCAAGTGAAAACAATCCCGTCGCTTATTATGGCAAGGTTGATGACGGTTTATTTCATACCATAGTGATGAAATACATGCAGGCGCATGGCGATATGAACAAAAAGCATCACTCGATGGATAAACATCAGCAGATGAGTAATGAGCATCAGGCAATGGGTAATCATTCAACGCCATCATCACACAGCCAGGGCGAGGAATAATCATGTCGTTTTTAGGTAAATTATCTATAGATGCAATTCCGTTTCATGAACCTATTATCATGGTTACCATGGCGGTGATTGCTATTGTCGGGCTTATTATAGCCGGACTAATAACAAAATATAAAAAATGGGGTGTGCTTTGGCGTGACTGGATCACCTCGGTTGATCATAAACGCTTAGGCGTTATGTACATTTTATTAGCACTAATCATGCTGTTTCGTGGTTTTTCTGATGCCATTATGATGCGTGCGCAGTTAGCGCTTGCTACCAGTGGCGCGCCAGGCTATCTGCCGCCAGAGCATTACGACCAAATATTCACCGCCCATGGCGTTATTATGATCATCTTTATGGCAATGCCATTTATGATTGGTTTAATGAATATTGTTGTACCACTGCAAATTGGTGCTCGCGATGTGGCTTTTCCATTTTTAAATAATTTAAGTTTTTGGTTTACTGCCAGTGGCGCCATTTTAATAAATTTATCACTTATATTTGGTGAGTTTGCTAAAACAGGCTGGGTTGCTTACCCGCCGTTGTCGGAGTTGACCTTTAGCCCTGGGGTGGGGGTCGATTATTATATTTGGGCCTTGCAAATATCGGGGCTCGGTACGCTATTAACCGCTGTTAACTTCCTAGTGACAGTATTTAAAATGCGTGCCCCTGGTATGACACTGATGAAAATGCCAATTTTCACATGGGCATGTACCTGGGCAAATATCTTAATTGCGGCATCGTTTCCAATTTTAACCGCCGTGCTGGCCATGCTAACGCTAGACCGTTATTTAGATTTCCACTTCTTCACTAATGAAGCAGGCGGTAACGCCATGATGTATATCAACCTGTTTTGGGCATGGGGTCACCCAGAGGTATACATTTTAGTATTACCAGCTTTTGGTATTTTTTCTGAAATAGTGTCGACCTTCACTGGTAAACGTTTATTTGGTTATAAATCGATGGTATATGCCAGCGGTGCCATTTCTATTCTTGGCTTTATTGTATGGTTACACCACTTCTTTACTATGGGCTCAAGCGCCAATGTAAATGCCTTCTTTGGGGTGATGACCATGGTCATAGCTGTGCCTACTGGGGTTAAGTTATTTAGTTGGTTGTTTACTATTTACCGAGGCCGCTTGCGTATTACTGTTCCCGTACTGTGGACGCTTGGTTTTATGGTTACCTTTAGTATTGGTGGTATGACGGGAGTATTACTGGCAATCCCTGGTGCCGATTATGTATTGCATAACAGCTTATTCTTAATCGCTCATTTCCATAACACCATCATTGGTGGCGCAGTATTTGGCTACTTAGCCGGGTTTGTTTTTTGGTTTCCAAAAGCAATGGGCTTTAAGCTTGATGAGCGTTGGGGTAAAGCGTCATTTTGGTGTTGGTTAATCGGTTTTTTCGTAGCCTTTATGCCATTGTACGTACTCGGCTTTTTAGGCATGACGCGTCGCTTGAACCACTCTAATAATCCTGATTGGAATATCTGGCTTTATATTGCTGCAGTGGGTGCCGTGATTATTATGTTCGGTATTATTTGCCAAATTATTCAGCTATATGTGAGCTTTAAAAACCGCGAAGCGCTTGATGATACCACTGGCGATCCTTGGAACGGCCATACCCTTGAATGGTCAACGTCATCACCACCGCAATACTATAACTTTGCTGAAATCCCGCATGTTGATGATATTGATACATGGACTGACATGAAAGAGAAAGGCTTAGCTTATCAAGGTAAGTCTAGCTATAGCCCAATTCATATGCCAAAAAATACCGCTTCGGGTGTGTTTATTGCTGCGAGTTTAACGGCGTTTTGTTTTGCCATGATCTGGCATATTTGGTGGCTAGCAGGGCTTGGTTTTATTGGCGCGATTGCGCTGTTTATTAACCGTGCTTACACCAGTGATGTAGATTACTACGTGCAAAACGATGAAATATTACAAATTGAAGGCGCGCATATTGCCAGTAACACGAAGGAGGTAAGCGCATGAGTACGTTATCTGCAACTCAAGGCCATGTAAATTTAGAGCCTCATAGCGTAAGTCATACGCATGAACATCACGATACCTCAGGCGATACAATCTTTGGCTTTTGGCTTTATCTAATGACCGATTGCCTTTTATTTGCCTCGTTTTTTGCAACCTACGCAGTGCTTTATATGAACACCGCAGGTGGTGTATCGGGTAAAGATATTTTTGAGCTCGATTTTGTTGCTGTAGAAACTGCGGCGCTACTTATTAGTAGTATCACTTTTGGTTTTGCCATGATTGCCGCTCAAGGGCAAAAAAAGGCGCTGACGCTTGGTTGGCTCGCGGTTACTTTTTGTTTAGGCGCGGTGTTTATTGGCATGGAAATTTATGAATTTCATCATTTAATTGTTCATGGTAATGGCCCACAGCAAAGTGCTTTTTTAACGTCGTTTTTCTCATTAGTGGGTTTGCATGGCTTACATGTAACTGCAGGCCTTATTTGGATGAGCATAATGATGATAGAAGTGATCAAGCGCGGTTTAGGTAAACAAACCGTCACGCGCTTAAGTTGCTTAAGCTTATTTTGGCACTTTTTAGATATTGTGTGGATTTGTGTATTTACCGTTGTTTATTTAATGGGAGCAATGTAATGAGTCATAGTGAAACGCATGCTTTAGCGCAAATGCAAAGCCAACATCATGATCAGTCACACGGCAGTGTTAAAACCTATCTTATTGGTTTTGTTTTGTCAGTGATTTTAACGGCCATTCCATTTTGGATGGTGATGGAGGGCGATTTTTCAAAAGTCACCACGCTTTGGAGTATCGTTACTTTTGCAATCGTGCAAATTTGGGTGCATTTAAAATACTTTTTACACCTTAATTTCACCACCGATGAAGGCAAAGCGAATACCTTTACCTTCTTGTTTAGCGCGTTGATCATCGTCATGGTGGTTGGACTGTCTGTTTGGATCATTTATGAATCAAACGCAATGATGATGTACTAGGGTCTGTTGACCTTTCAAGGTTGAATCTGCAGCAGCCTGTTTGGTATTTAGGCAAGGCAGAGCCTATGTAGTGTGGTTATTTCCCATAAATAGGCGATAACGCAGCATCAATGCCAAACAGGCGCTGCCCGAAGGGTTCTGCCTAGGGGCGATTTACTCTTTGTTGCTCGGTTTTGACTTAGCCCACTAGGTTACAAACCTCGCGCCGCGATTAAATCGCCCCTAGTTTGAACAAATTTTAATCCGCAAAGGTCAACAGACCCTAGAGGTTTCATATGTTTCGTCGTTATTTAGCTGTTACTAAGCCAGGTATTATTATGGGGAATTTGATCAGCGTTGCCGGTGGTTTTTTACTCGCCGCCCGCGGTGATATAGACCCATGGTTAATGTTGGTTACCTTGGTTGGTTTATCGCTTGTTGTTGCATCGGGATGTGCCATAAACAATGTTATTGATAGAGACATTGATGTTGCTATGGCGCGTACTCGCTCACGTGTAACTGTAACGGGCGAAATGTCTGCAAAAGCCGCTTTAAGCCATGGCGTGTTATTAGGGCTAATTGGCTTTGGCTTATTAATCGCCTTTACCACGCAAGCGGCGGTATTTTTTGCCGCCTTTGGCTATGTCATTTATGTAGGGGTGTACAGCCTCTACATGAAACGCAACTCTGTTTACGGCACCTTTATTGGTAGTCTATCGGGCGCAGTTCCACCTGTTGTTGGCTATTGCGCCGTTACGGGTGTGTTCGATATGGGTGCATTAATACTGTTGGTGATGTTTAGTTTGTGGCAAATGCCGCACTCATATGCGATTGCTATTTTTCGCTTTAAAGATTACCAAGCCGCTAATATTCCAGTATTGCCCGTGGCGCAAGGTGTTAACAAAGCTAAGCGCCATATTGTGCTTTATATTGCGGTATATGCTTTAGTGGTGATGCTATTGCCAATTAGTGGTTATACCGGTGCTGCCTTTATGGCCGTTGCCTGTATTACCAGTTTTTGGTGGTTACTCATGGCACTTAGAGGGTATCGCTACAACATAGACACCACCCGTTGGGCACGCCAAGTGTTTGCGTTTTCAATTATTAATATTACCGCTTTGAGTATTGCCATGGCGGTAGATTATCAAACAATTGCGCCACAACTAGTGGCGCTAAACTGATCATTATCTGATCAATGAACCGAGTTAATTCCCAAAGTTAACCAAAGGCTCTGAGCATTGCGAGGAGCCTTTTTTCGTCCCTAAAACAAGGCTTAGTTATTTACTTAAGCTATCAGCATCATAAAACACCGGTTTCAATGTGCCACAATTTATAAACTGATAATTGAGCTCACCAGCAGAGGGCACTTCAGTTGAGGTGCGAAACTTTTGTAAACAGGCACCACTTAAATCAACAAACATAATATGATGATAGCTTGGTGGCTGAGTTATTTGGTGAATATAAATACGCTCGTTATTTTTTAGCGTAACCATATCGTACTGTTGCCATTTTGAGGCTGGGCTTAAATCAGTTAGCTCACGAGTAAATAACTGCTCGCTAAGCTCTATTAATTTATCACTGTAAACTAAGCTACCTCCTTGTCTAAAATCTCCAAGATACACATCTGCGGTAATCGCGACTTCTTCTCCTCGCATTAAGCGTTGAATATTAAACGGCTTTGATTTTACGGTAACTAACTCAGCGTCACGTACTAAATCTAAAAATGGAATATCAGATACATCTACCTTGTACATAACATGCATATCATAAGGAAGCTCAAAGCTTGGAATGTTAATGGCGTATACACTTGAACCCTTATTAACTAATACCATGGCATGCTCTGCTTCATACTTGGGGTTTAATGGCGGAAGTTCTGGTGGCTCTTCGGCATTAACAAGCGAGCTGGTACAAAATATAATGCTGATAAATAAATATACGAAGTAGGGTAGCCGCATAATAACCTCAATTAATTTATAGATATAAAGTGTAGTATACATTTATACATAATTATCTTTAGTTATATTTTAGTAAAGCTTAAACGTGATACACACTAAAGCTTTAGTGTGTATCAGTACATTTAGGGTTAGCTATTATCTAATTGCTTTTTTCACTTCGCGCCAGTCAATAATTTTAAAGTTTTGTGGTTGTAGGGGCATGCGATTGTAGCCATCTTGTACTATAAGCATGCCTTCAGGATAACCAGGCAAAGCCGTTGCTGTAACGGTTAAACCGTCAGTTTCACCTACGCCATCAATGCCTTTATCTAGGTTTGCAATTACATTAAATTTACCTGCAAAGCTTAGACTAGGCTCTTTGTCATCTGAGATTTTATAAAGCACATAGCTATTATCGCCTTGGCTTGATACTGCTAAATAGCGCGCATCATTAGCATGATAAATTTCCATACCTTCAACATCTGCCACCAGTTGCTCATTAACACTTTGTAGCTTTACTGCTTTGTTACCAGCGGTAGGCTCTGCACCGATATACCAAATGCCTGCATCTTCTTCACCTGCAAATAGTTGGCCTAGATTATCATCAGCGCTACAGCCTTCAGGTTGGCTTGGTAGAGTAAACTCTCTAACCAGTTCACCACTTAAATTACTTTGCTCACCGATGAGTTTATATTGCTGAAATAAACCTGATTTATCATTAACAAACACGTAATGGCCAGACTCAGAGGAATACATACACATACCGTAAATCTCAGGTAGGTTAGTGACTATTTCTGTCACATGGTTTACTTGGTTATCGCCATCTACAGTAAATACGCTAATGCTATTAAGCGTACGGTTACTGGCAGTGATCCACGTATGGGTCTGGTTGTTTATGTCTTGATGTTGGCGCACATCAACATTATTTAAACGCCCAACATTAAGCGATTGTACTTTGCTGCCAGCAAGGTCATAAACCATCAAGCCGCGACGTTTATCAGTGCCTAAAATTAAGCTTTTTTTAGCGTCTTGCTTATTAATCCAAATAGCCGGATCATCTGCGGCATCACCAAACGCAGCAACCGGCGTGGTTTGTGCGCTGGCATGAAGGTGAGTCATAGCAACTTTGCTATTTGAGACAGAAGTTTGCGCTGCGTAGTTAACGTTTGCTTGAATGTAAGCGCCGGTTTCATCATCAATTAATACCAGCTGGGCTTGACTGTCATTGATAAAGCTCGCTGCAACAGACTCTATTGTGTGCTCACCTGCCAGTGACCATTGGCTTAGCTTGTCTGTTTGAGCTTGGTAAGCATAAACCACATTACCATCAGTGGCACTCAGCCATAAAGTACCGTCTTGTGATACCGATAGGGCCCCAATTTCACTGTTTAATTCGCCGTAGGGTTGTACCAAAGCCACAGGCTGCTTATTGGCATCAGATTCTGCATTCGCGTTAATGGCCCATACTCCGAGATCTGCCTCACCCACATACAGGGTTTTTGTGTCGTCATTTACTGTACAACCTGAAGCCTCTGTGACTGCAGAGAACTCACGTACTGCGATATTTTTAGCTTGGTTAGTGGCTAAATCATAAATAACCGTTTCGCTGATCAAGCCGCGAACATCTGGCACAAATGCTGATACAGTTTCGTTATTGCTATTTTTAAATAAACACACGGCATCGGGCTGGGCTTGAGGTGGACTAATACGGGTGAGTTCATTTAGCTGCCAAGTTTGGCCATTTTTTATAAGCTTAAAAATAACCACATTATCTTGGTTGTTATCTAGAGTTGCCAATAAAAATTGCTGCGCTGCTATTTTTTTCAGTGAAATTGACTCAAAGTTACCGGCGAGCAACACACGGCTTTTCTCGTTATCGGCAAGTAATAAGCCTTGGCTTTCACTCGCTATTAGCCATTGATTATTACCTAGCGCTGCAGCTTGTGAGCCTTGCATGTTTTGTTGTGGGCCGAATAATTTGGTTTCAATGTCTGTTTTTTCAATATATGGTTTTGTAACTGCTGCATTATTTTGCGTATCGTTATTACGTGTACAGCCGCTTATAGTAGTCAATAGAAGTGCACTGCCAAGCACAGCTGAAATTGTATTTAGTTTAAAGTTCATTATTTTATCCTTTACTTATCTAGGTGCTTTTCAGTGCTAAAACGTACTTCACCAAGGTGGTTAATCGCGCTCATTGTTAGCGTTTCGCCATTGATAGAGATACTTAAAAAACCCGGTGTTGCTTCTGCGTAGCGGGTAAATTCACGTTGTTTTACAAACCGTGCTTCACTGCCACCACCAGAGACAAAGTGAGCCACCTTGCTATTTTTTGGTTGATTGTATTGCAAGTCATGCTCGTGCCCTGCGATATAAACGTGCACGTTATGGCGTTCTAAAATAGGTTCTAAAATGTCGCGAAGACCTTGGTTGCGACCAAAGCGTTTACCGCTAGAGTAGAGCGGGTGATGGCCAACAACAATTTTCCATTTTGCGTTACTGCCAGCTAGTTGGGTTTCAAGCCATGCCAATTGTGTTTGATAGTTTTGACTTTGGGTTGAGCGGTATTTTTCACGGGTTTTATATTCAGGTTGAATCGGGTTGGTATCTAAAAAAACCATTAACACTTGCTCGTTGTTTTCAAGTGCAAATGTTTTACTGTAGTACCTTGCTGGTAATTGCCAGCGCTGACTTTTTGCTGTGTAGTCAATTTGTGCTTGAGCATTACCAAGGTAATCGTGATTACCCAAAACAACATACCAATCTTCAAATGTGTGAGGGCCGTGGTATATATTCTCAAAGGCTGATTGCCAAAGAGGATCGTTCACACTTGCCACACCATTTGGGTAAAAGTTATCGCCGGTCGAGACAACAAAATCGGCATCGGTTTGGTACATGGCGATTTCTAGCTGATGAGCCACCTCTTTTTGATAAAAGTGGCCGTTGTGTCCCCAATCACCAATAACCATAAAGTTAAGGCTATTAGGTAACGTAGTTAACTTGGCTATTTTTTGTTGTTGATATAGCGCATCTTTATAAATAACGGGTTCACCAGCACTAAGCGCTGATGAGCACAGTAGCGCGGCCATTATGAAAGACAATTTAAACATGTTTTAACTCCAAAAAAGCACGCGATGGCTTGCCAATACGTGCTTAAAATGACAATACGTGTGATTAGAATGCGTAACGTAGCATTACTTGAATCACTGGACCTGCTTCTTCAGACTCAAGCTCGTACTCATCAAAGTTACGATTATTTTGATCATCAAGAGAGTCAAACTTGTTGAAAACTTCATCTTTACTGGCATCAAGTAGGTTTGAACCAACTAGGCGAAGCGTTACATTTTCCCAGCGTTTTTCTACGAATAACTCTAAATCAGCACCATAAGAGGTTGTCACTTCTTCACCCACAAAGCGTCCGTATGCATCACCTTGATTACGGTACGTTGCACCAAATGATGCGCCAAGTGTTGGTAAATCTTGGATAAAGCCTACGTTATAAACATAATCAGATTGGTCATTAAATTTACGCTTACCAAAGCTGTCTTCAACTTCACTGTCGAGCCAAGAGTAATTTAAGAAGATACCAGTGTTAGGCATGTTTAAGGCGCTCAGTGGGGTTGATAAATCAAACTCAATACCTTGAACTGTGCCATCACCAGTATTTTGTGGTTGCAGCACAAATGTGCCTTCGCCTTCAGAGCCTTCAACACCGGTACTGGCAATTTCAATAAGGTCGCTAACGTCACGATAAAATACGTTTACACCAACAACACCACTTTTACCTAAACGGTATTCGTAACCTAAATCGATACCCCAAGACGATTCTGGTTTAAGGCTTGAGTTACCTAAAAAGTCATTATCGGCGAGCTCTTTTTCAAGTAAGGCGGGTGTCATGTAGTCAAAGTCAGGGCGGCGTAAGCTGCGAGCAACAGAGGCACTGACTCGTCCGTTATCGCTGATGCTATAACGAAAGTGAGCCGACGGTAAGAAAAAGTCATAATCATTCTCGGCAGTTACGCCTTCATTGGTATCAGTAATACTTGAATCAGTTGACTCCCAGCGCACCCCCATCTCCCACGAGAACACATCCGCTTCATGCTTGATTAGCGCAAATAAATCAAAACGGTCTTCTTCTAGGGTATTAACGCCACCAGCCACTGGTTCAAAGGCGTTGTCAAAACCGGCAAGAGTCAGTGGATTCTTAGTAAATTGATTCCAATTGGTAAAGTCTTTTTCAAGCTCATCTTCAGCGACAAAAATAGCGGTATCGCGCTCTTTGCCTTGTATAAAAGCACCAAATTGAATTTCTTTTGAATCACCTACTAGTAAGCTGTGCTGCCATTGTAATGACCATTCTTTATCATCGATATCAACGGTTTCTTCTGCTTCTTCAAATACCATAGGAAGTTCTGAGGTATCAAGCTCAACTTCTTGTTCGTAAACAGACTCTTCAAAGCTGGCGTAACCCACTTTAAATTTACTGGTGCCGCCGAGCAGAGGTAATTCATAGCCAGAATTAATGTTGTAGTTGGTTTGATTAATAAACGAAACGTTTGCGTTATCTGAGAGTAAATTACCCCCTTCAACAACAGAGCCTGATGTTGCCGTTGGGTTGTCGTATTCAAAAGAGCGCTCATCTTCGGTACGGTCGGTATCAACCCACATGGCGCTAATATCAAACTTACCGCCATTATCAAATACCTTCTCAAAGCTGGCATTTAAAGAGGTATCATCGCCATCACGGGTATCAGATTGATCTTCACGGTTATCAAAATCGTCTGTTGCGTAATTCGGGTTATTTTCAGGGCTATCACCATAACGTCTGCTTGATTTTTGTTTTGGGTTATAACGACCTTGTAAATTAGCGCCTAACAGTAAACGCCCACCTGCAAACTCAGTGCCGTAAACGCCCGCAAAGCTTTCTTTTAGTTCGCCGTCATCGTAACGTAAGCCACCAGCGCGAATATAACCACCGTCTAAGCTATAGCCATCGCGTAGTACAATATTTAGTGTACCTGCTATAGCATCGGCAGAGCGGTTGGCACTTGATGAACGAATAATTTCTACACGCTCAATTAATTCTGCTGGAATACGGTCGACAAAGAATGAACGGTCAGCACCGGCGCCCGGTACTTCTTCACCATTAATGAGTACTTTAGTATACGCAGGGCTTAAACCGCGCATACGTGCGCCGTCTGATTCAAGTACGTCAGATAAAAAAGTCACACTAGGAACACGCTTTAGCGCATCACCGGCGGTGAGTGGTTCAAAGCGTTGAAAGTACTCTTGTGAATATTCAAGCGTGGGCGCTAGTTCTTGCGAGCGGTTGCGATAACCAATCTCGCCATAGACCACAAGCTCTTCAGAAACCTTTACTTCAGGTTCCCTTGGCGATGTTTGTTCCTCTGCATTTACGCTAACACTAAATTGGCTCAGTGCTAATGCCGCCACAACAGCATTTAACTTAAATTGTTTCATTGATTTGCTCCGGTTGTCCTTGGTTTGGTGAGCAAACTAAAAAAAGTTAATGACGCTAATGTGACAGTTTTACAGTTAATTCCTGACAAAACGCCAACTTAGTGCTTTTTAAACAGACATTTGAGCTGTTTAAACACGGCTCCAGAGCACTAAAAATGGTTATTACTAGGCTAAATACTTATAAATTTTAATCTCAATGTCATATCAATGAGCCAAAATGACTCTGCCTAATAAATCAGTACCGCGCTAGCATACGTAATAGTGTAAATCTTAGAAGACTTAAACAATGCGATATAACCCATTTACCAGCCATGCAAAATTAACCAACACCATAATTTTATTATTGGTTATTGCTGTAGCAATATGTGCTTACTTTGGCGAACTTAAGCAATGGCAAGACATTGCGTGGCTCGATATTGTCGGTGAGGGCGGGATTGTGTTGATGACTCTCAGCTGGATAGTTGCGTTACTTATTTCACGTCCGCCAGGCAAAGTAACCACCTTATTGGTGCTAGGTTTGGGTTTGTTTATGTTCTCCGCCACGCTCGATTTACTCGATGAGTGGTTAAAACAACCACCACAATTATGGCTCACTTGGTTTGAATCACTGCCAGCGCCGTTTGGTATGTCGCTTACCAGTGTTGGGCTTTATTATTGGCATCAAGAACAATTTGTGTTAAATCGTCAATTGCGTCGTCGAGAAGCGCATCTGCGAGAGCATGAAAAAGTCTGCCCTGTAACAGGGTTATACCGAGTTAACTACTTACATTCACTCATGCAGCAACGCCAAACAGAGCAGCAAGGGGGTACTTTAGGTGTTATTGATATTCGTGATTTTGCAAAGTTTAATGCGCAGTTTGGTTTTAGTGAAGGTGATAGGTTACTAAGAGAAATTAGTGATTTATTAGTAATGAATTGCCGATTAAATGATGTGCTTTGTCGCTATGCCGGAGATTGCTTTATTGTGCTTATGCCGAATACCAGCCAAAGCCAAGCCAAAGAATTACTAGCGCAAATGAAAGCGGCGCTTAACCATTGTGCGTTTAAAGTCGCAAAAAGCAAAGGCGCACAGTTTCAGCATATTTTAACCGCCACCATGGCAATGGATTTAACGCAAGATCCAGTGCAGCAAACCAGCCTGTTACATCAACAATTACAACAAGAAAAGGCGCTTGTAGGTGCAGCAGTATATTAGTCTAGATGATAAATACCTCAGCGCCGAGGGGATTATTACTGCGCTGGTGGAGCTTGCTCAAGGACGAGGGATCCCGCTGCATAAATTGCTGCGTGGTACGGGTATTTTTGAGCAAGATTTATATGACCTATCACAGCGTTTTAGTTTATCGCAGTTATTGGCTTTAATTAGCCAGTTTAAAACCTTAATGAAGAGTAACGACAGTGGTTTTTTACTGGGTCATCAATTGGTTAATGACGTTAGCCCTGCGGTGCAAAGTGTGCGTTTAAGCCCCAGTTTAGGTATGGCTTTGAAGCAATTACAACAGATCCGCACTGTTATTGCGCCTTTATTTTTTACCCGTAAGCATATATTTCAAGACGATTTTTATCTGTACTTGCAACCGAGTATCGGTATGGACGAGTCATTAAAAAATTATTGTTTTGAAATATATAGTGCCGGGTTAATTAGCTTACTTAAAAGAGTGAGTGATCACTACCCACAGTGTTATTTTGATTTTACCTGTAAGCGCCCGCGGCATATTCAAGAGTATGAGCAGCACTTAGGCTTACGGGTTCGGTTTGAACAACCCTACACCCGTTGGCACTTTAATAAACAATTACTTAAGTGCTCAAACCCAGAGTCAAGCCCATTGCGGTGGCAGCAGTGCATAGCGCAAAGTCAATTGCCTAAAAATGTATCTTTGTCTTTTGTTGAGGCTGTGTGCCAGCGCATTTACCGTGATAAAAACAACAGCCTTGCGAACAGTGCTGAGCATTTTGCCATGAGCTCTGCTACGTTTAAACGTAAGTTAAAACAACACGGTGTCAGTTATTCTCAATTACAAGATGAGCAAAATAAACTTAAAGCTCTGCATTTACTGGGGGTGTGCCAGCAAGGTAATGAACGTGTGGCTGATCGGCTTGCATTTTATGATATTCCTAACTTTCGCCGTGCATTTAAGCGTTGGACCGGCATTACGCCAAGTCAGTTAAAAATATAATTAAAAACTAGCCGCTTGCTCTATAACAATGCCATGGCGCTTTGCTAGGCGCTGATGATCTCTGTCATAGCCTCCACCAATCACAGTGGCCACTGGGGTGTTATTTGCAAGGCAGCGTTTAAGCACTAAGTGATCGCGCTTTTCTATCCCTTGCCAACTAATATCCAGTTTACCTAAGCCATCTTCTTGCCAAATATCAACGCCAGCATCGTATAAAACCAGATCTGGGTTAAGCTCGTTTAATAAAAATTGCAGCGTATCGTCAACAATACCTAAATATTCAGCATCTTGCATATTATTGGCTAAACCAATATCTAAATCGCTAGGGGACTTTCTAAATGGGAAGTTTTTCTCACAGTGTATTGAACAGGTAAACGCATAAGGTTGATGAGCCAGCATAGCTGCGGTGCCATCGCCTTGGTGAACATCTAAATCAAAAATCAGTACATTGGTCACTTCACGATTTTGAATTAACGTTTGTGCGGTAAAGGCTAAATCGTTCACCATACAAAAACCTGAGCCAAAATCACTATGAGCATGGTGAGTGCCGCCGGCTAAATGGCACGCAAGCCCATTTTTAAGTGCTAAACGCGCAGTTTGCAGTGTCCCTAATGGGGCGGTAAATGTGCGGTTCATTAGTGCTTGTGACCAAGGCAACCCAATACGGCGCATGGCTCTTTCATCTAGGCGGTTATGCCATAAATCGTGAATGTAGTTTTCACAATGTACTATTTCTAGCTCTTCTACACTACCATGTGGTGGTTCTGTGATATTACTGCCAGCAAGTCCAAGGGTTTTAACATGCTGGTATAGCTGCGCAAATTTACTCATTACAAAGCGGTGTTTAGGATCAAAACTAAACGAGTAATTAGGATGATAAACTAAAGGTAGATTGGGATTTAAACTCATATCTGCGTCGTTTAATTATTTTTGGTTATGGTAATCAACTTCACGCAGTGCGTCTATTTATGTTTGGTAAATAAGCGTTTCAAGCTCACGGTGTAATAATGTTTCATCAGCAAGGTTCAGTTCAACCAAGCGCTTTAAATGCGTGATACTGTCTATATCAATACTATGGCATTTAAGACCAATATGGTTTTCTTCGATATGACGAATAACCACCGGCATTTTTATTTCAATATCGCTTTGTGGCAAGGTAAAACGTAATATTGCTTCGTCATTTTTGTTGCCTGTAAAGGCATCGCTTTTAGTAATAAGCGCACCATGTAAAGAGATATCTAATAGGGTACATGCATACTGGCTGCTAGCCATAACTAATTGCGCTGCAGTAGAGAACATAATACGAGAAAATTGCCGACGGTTTTGCATAATAATCTTATAAAGTTGTTATTTATAATAAGCATAGCTGGTAATGCTCAACACGCCAATTTGCTCAAAGATAAAAATAGCTCGCATAAAAAAGCCCCGCATAAAATGCAGGGCTTTTAACTTATTCACTGTGGCTGTTAGCCAATTTTTTTGTACTTAATACGCTTAGGCTGTGCAGCTTCTGCGCCAAGGGTCTTTTTAAGCCACTCTTCGTACTCAGTGTAGTTACCATCAAAGAAGTTAATTTGGCCTTCGTCACGGTAATCTAAAATGTGTGTAGCAATACGGTCAAGGAACCAACGGTCATGCGAGATACACATGACACAACCAGGGAATTCTAAAATAGCATTCTCAAGGGCACGTAATGTTTCAACGTCCAAGTCATTGGTTGGCTCATCCAGTAGTACTACGTTGCCGCCTGCTTTTAACAGCTTAGCTAGGTGTAAACGGTTGCGCTCACCACCTGAAAGGTCTTTAACAAACTTTTGTTGATCGTTACCTTTAAAGTTAAAACGGCTAACATAAGCACGGCTTGGGAACTCAAAGTTACCAATTTTTAGTACATCTTGGCCATCAGAGATTTCTTGGAATACCGTTTTGCTTTCGTCCATGTTGCCACGGAACTGATCAACAGTTGCCAGTTCTACTGTTTCACCAATGCTGATATTACCGCTATCTGGCTGCTCTTCACCGCTTAGCATTTTGAATAGCGTTGATTTACCTGCACCATTGGCACCAATAATACCCACAATAGCGCCTTTAGGCATGCTAAAGCTTAAATCGTCTATTAATACGCGGTCGCCAAAGCTTTTACGTAAGTTGTTTACTTCTAATACTTGGTCACCTAAACGTGGGCCAGGTGGAATAAACAATTCGTTGGTTTCGTTACGTTTTTGGTAATCAGACTGTTGTAGCTCGCTAAACTGTGCCATACGTGCTTTTGACTTAGCTTGACGACCTTTAGGGTTTGAACGCACCCATTCAAGTTCTTGTGCAATTGATTTTTGACGTGCTTTTTCAGATTTTTGTTCTTGCTGTAAGCGGGCATCTTTTTGCTCAAGCCAAGACGAGTAGTTACCTTCCCACGGAATACCTTCACCACGGTCAAGCTCTAAGATCCAACCTGCTACATTATCAAGGAAGTAACGGTCATGCGTTACTGCCACTACAGTGCCTTCGTAGTCATGTAAGAAGCGCTCTAGCCATGCAACCGACTCAGCATCTAAGTGGTTAGTTGGCTCATCGAGAATAAGCATATCTGGTTTTTCAAGTAACAAACGACAAATAGCAACACGACGGCGCTCACCACCCGATAGGTGCTCAATTTTAGCATCCCACTCAGGTAAACGAAGTGCATCGGCAGCACGCTCTAATACGTTATCGATATTATGACCATCGTGCGCTTGAATAACCGCTTCTAATTCACCTTGCTCTTTAGCCAGTGCGTCAAAGTCAGCACCTTCCATTGCGTATTCGTTATACACTTCGTCAAGGCGGTTAAGGGCATGTTTTACTTCACCTACAGCTTCTTCAACAATTTCACGAACTGTTTTGCTTTCGTCTAAAACAGGCTCTTGCGGTAAGTAACCAATTTTAGTGCCTGGTTGAGGGCGAGCTTCACCTTCAAACTCTTCATCAACACCCGCCATAATGCGAAGTAGTGATGATTTACCAGAACCATTTAAACCTAGCACACCAATTTTTGCGCCTGGGAAAAAATGCAACGAAATATCTTTTAAGATAGTGCGTTTTGGTGGCACAACCTTAGATACTCGACTCATCGAGAATATAAACTTATCAGGTAAAACCATGGAAGAAGCCTTCAAATAATAATAAAAATTTCAATGCTGTATTGTAGTGGCTCACAGGTGAAACAGTCAACGAATGGCACTGTTTTAAAGTACATATTCAATTTATACAAACCGCGTGAATAAATTTCATTTAGACATCTATACATCTAGAGGTTGATATTTTTGGCATTCTGTTCATAATGAGAGCGTATTAACTCTCGGTTTTTATGAGCAGGAGCTTTAAGAATGCCAATTACAGTAGAAGATGAATTGCCAGCTATTGCACGTTTACGTCATGAAAACGTGTTTGTAATGCCAAAAACGCGTGCAAAAACCCAAGAAATACGCCCTATGCGTTTGGCTATTCTTAATCTTATGCCTAATAAAGTAGAAACCGAAGTACAGTTTATTCGCTTGTTGGCTAACTCTCCGCTGCAAGTAAATGTTGAGCTATTGCGCCTTGATACGCACCGCAGTAGTAGCAACTCTGAGCAACACTTAGATACTTTTTATCGTTATTTCTCAGAAGTAAAAAACAACAACTACGATGCACTGTTAATTACTGGTGCACCGCTCGCACATTTAGAGTATGAAGAAGTAGCGTATTGGGAAGAGCTCAAAGTAATTATTGATTGGGCCGAGCAACATGTAACTTCTACCTTGTTTTCGTGCTGGGCTGCCCACGCGGCCTTATACCACCGTTATAATTTAAAGCGCGATTTAAAAGACAATAAACTCTGCGGGGTGTTTACCCATCAATGTTACTTTGCCCATGGTGCACTTACCCGCGGCTTTGACGATACTTTTTTAGTACCCCACTCACGCTATGGCCACATAGATATTAATAAAATAAACGCCTGTGAAGAGCTGGTGGTATTAGCGGGCTCTGAACGAGTAGGGGCGTATTTACTTAAAAATAAATCGGGCAGCCAAGTGTTTATTACCGGCCACCCCGAATATGATGCCGACAGTTTAAAAGCCGAATATGAGCGCGATTTACAAAAAAGTCCCGATGCGCCAAAGCCTGAAAACTATTTTCCTGATGACGATGTCAGCAAACAACCGTCTAAAACATGGCAAAGCCACGCGTTTTTACTGTTTTCAAACTGGTTAAATTATTACGTTTACCAAACCACACCCTATGATATTAACTTAGTTAGCCAAGACGTAAGGACTAACAACTATGCCGAATAATCCTCAAAACAATAAGCATGAACAGCTGAGCGCTGCGCTCAAACAGCGTATTTTAATTTTAGATGGTGCAATGGGAACCATGATCCAAGCGCATAAGCTTGAAGAGCAAGACTACCGTGGTGAACGTTTTAAAGATTGGCACGTGCTTATTAAAGGTAATAACGATTTATTAAGCCTAACCAAGCCTGAAATTATTACTGATATACACCGCAGCTTTTTAGCCGCCGGTGCCGATATTATCGAAACCAACACTTTTAACTCGACCACTATTTCGATGGAAGATTACGACATGGCGAGCATAAGCCGTGAAGTTAATTTAGAGTCAGCTAAGTTAGCCCGAGCTGTATGTGATGAATTTAGCGCTAAAACCCCAGAAAAACCGCGCTATGTAGCGGGTGTGTTAGGGCCAACATCTAAAACCTGTTCGTTATCGCCGGATGTAAACGACCCTGGCTATCGTAATATCACCTTTGATAAGTTAGTGACTGCGTATGTGGAGTCTACTCTTGCATTAATGGAAGGCGGTGTAGATATTATTTTAATCGAAACAATATTCGACACGCTTAATGCAAAAGCCGCCTCATTCGCGGTAGAAGAGGCGTTTGAACAAGCAGGGCGTACATTACCAGTGATGATATCAGGCACTATCACCGACGCCTCAGGCCGCACGCTTTCAGGGCAAACCACCGAAGCATTTTATAACTCTATTCGCCATATTAAGCCGCTTTCAATTGGCTTAAATTGCGCTCTTGGGCCAGATTTACTTCGCCAATACGTTGAAGAGCTATCGCGCGTGTGCGAAACCTTTGTCTCTGTTCACCCTAATGCGGGCTTACCCAATGAGTTCGGAGAATACGATTTAGAAGCAGACGACATGGCAAAAGAGATCATAGATTGGGGTAAATCGGGCTTTATTAATATTGTTGGCGGTTGCTGCGGCACTACGCCTGCGCACATTCGTGCCTTTGCCAAAGGGCTTGAAGGCACAGCACCACGAAAATTACCAGAGCTTGAAGTGCGCATGCGTTTATCAGGCCTAGAAGCCTGTAACTTAAATTAAGGAGCCGCCAATGACCCAACAAATTGCAGTATTTACCAATGTCGGCGAGCGTACTAACGTAACTGGCTCGGCCATGTTTAAACGTTTGATCATGGAAGAAGACTACGAGACCGCCCTGAATGTGGCCCGCGAACAAGTAGAAAATGGCGCCCAAGTTATTGATATCAACATGGACGAAGCCATGCTGGACTCAAAAGCGGCCATGGTGAAGTTTTTAAACTTAATTGCCTCAGAGCCTGATATTTCTAAAGTACCTATAATGGTCGACTCCTCAAAGTGGGAAGTTATAGAAGCAGGCTTAAAGTGTATTCAAGGCAAGGCCATTGTTAACTCCATTTCACTTAAAGAGGGTGAAGAGCCGTTTATTCGCCAAGCTAAAATTATAAAACGCTTTGGTGCCGCCGCTGTTGTAATGGCGTTTGATACCGAAGGTCAAGCCGATACCGCCGATCGTAAGTTTGAAATTTGTGAGCGTAGTTACCGTATTTTGGTCGACGAAATTGGCTTCCCGCCAGAAGACATTATATTCGACCCCAACATATTTGCCGTTGCCACCGGCATCGAAGAACACGACAATTACGCCGTAGAATTTATTGAAGGCACCCGCCGCATTAAACAAAACTTACCGCACTGTAAAGTCTCGGGTGGGGTATCAAACGTATCGTTTTCGTTTAGGGGTAATAACCCGGTGCGTGAAGCGATTCACTCGGTATTTTTATACCACGCAATAAAAGCGGGTATGGATATGGGCATAGTAAACGCAGGGCAACTTGCTGTTTACGACGACATCCCCAAGGAACTTCGTAAAGCCGTAGAAGATGTAATTCTTAATACCGATCCAGGTGCAGGTGAGCGTTTAGTAGAGCTTGCGCCTAAGTTTTCAGGCATGGCACAAGCCGAGCGCGTAGAAGATTTAGAATGGCGCACTTGGCCGGTTGAAAAACGCCTAGAGCATGCCCTTGTAAAAGGTATAACCACCTTTATAGATCAAGATACAGAAGAGTGCCGTGCTGGCGCCGATAAACCTATTCACGTCATTGAAGGGCCACTTATGGATGGCATGAACGTGGTTGGGGATTTATTTGGTGCCGGTAAAATGTTTTTACCGCAAGTGGTTAAGTCGGCCCGTGTAATGAAACGCGCGGTCGCCTACCTTGACCCATACATAGAAGCTGAAAAAGAAGAAGGCGCCACTAACGGTAAAGTGGTTATGGCCACCGTAAAAGGCGATGTGCACGACATAGGTAAAAACATCGTAGGCGTAGTACTGCAATGCAATAACTACGAAGTAATCGACCTTGGGGTAATGGTCCCAACAGATAAAATACTGCAAACCGCGATTGACGAAAAAGCCGATATTATAGGCCTTTCGGGCTTAATTACCCCATCGCTTGATGAAATGGTACATGTTGCCAAAGAAATGAAGCGTCGTGGCTTTGAGCTACCACTCATGATTGGTGGGGCAACCACCTCAAAAGCGCATACCGCAGTGAAAATAGAGCCGCAGTACGACAAAGGCGTAGTTTATGTAAATAACGCCAGCCGCGCCGTGGGTGTGGTGTCTAATTTATTATCAAAAGAGCATAAAGCAGAATTTTTAGCTAAAACCACTGCCGAGTACGACAAAGTACGCGAACAACAAGCACGCAAAAAGCCGCGCTCAAAACCAGTTACCATACAGCGCGCCCGCGATAATGCTGCAAAGCTCGATTGGGATAACTACACACCACCCGTGCCGAAAAAGCTGGGTGTGACCGAGTTTAAAAATGTATCAATTTCGACTTTACGTAAATACATAGACTGGACGCCGTACTTTATGACCTGGTCAATCGCCGGTAAATATCCGCGCATAATGACCGACGAAGTAGTGGGCGAACAAGCACAAAGCTTGTTTAAAGACGCCAACGATATGCTCGACGACCTTGAAAAATCAGGCACTTTGCAACCACTAGGTGTAATTGGTTTATTCCCAGCTAACCGTGTGGGCGATGACATAGAAATTTACACCGATGAAACGCGAAAAGAGCTATTAACCACCTCGTGCCATTTGCGCCAGCAAACCGAAAAAACTGACTTTGCTAATTATTGTTTAGCCGATTACATTGCGCCAAAAGGTACGCCTGATTACTTTGGTGCGTTTGCGGTAACGGGTGGCTTAGAAGAAGACGACCTTGCTGACGCGTTCGATGCCAAGCAAGACGACTACAATAAAATAATGATTAAAGCGGTTGCTGACAGGCTTGCCGAAGCCTTTGCCGAATACTTGCACGAACAAGTGCGTAAAGAGTATTGGGGATATGCACCGGATGAAAACCTGGGTAACGATGAACTCATTCGCGAAAACTACCAAGGTATTCGCCCAGCACCGGGTTACCCAGCGTGCCCAGAGCACACTGAGAAAAAGAAAATTTGGCAGTTACTCGATACTGAAAAACGCATTGGTATGCAGCTCACCAGCTCTTACGCCATGTGGCCAGGTGCTGCGGTTTCGGGTTGGTACTTTTCACACCCACAAGCTAAATACTACGCGGTAGCGGCTGTGCAAAAGGATCAGGTAGAAGACTACGCCAAGCGAACGAATATGACGCTCGCAGAGGCCGAAAGGTGGCTATCGCCTAACTTGGGGTATGAGCCGGAGTAAAGGGAAGTAGTTAAATAGCGAAGCGGTCAGTTATTAGCTGTCAGCTATCAGTAAAAGAAAAACGAGCCTAATTTGGCTCGTTTTTTAAATTACACATAAAAAATCTTTAAGGATTATTAGCGAGTAGCTCATCTACTTTTTTTATAACATCTTCTGGTGTTGGCTCAGTCGTTTGTTGTTTTAACTAATCTATTATTTCTGAGCTGACTCTGTAACCCTTTTCAATGCAGTAGTGTTGAGAGGTAACCCAAATATCTGCCCCCCTAGAGGTGCAATACGAATTACAAACAGTGTAGCCTTCACTTTTAATTTTACTTTTACTTTCAATAAAGTAGGTATAAGTAGGAACTGAAATCAATAGCAAAATCAGAGTAACCCCGCAGAGCTTATACCATTTAATTAGAAGCTCTGGTTTTATTTCAATATTTCTTACTTTTAAGAATATCAGTCGAGTAAGCATTGCAAATGCTGGCGTGCCTAAAATTAAACACGCACTAAAACTCTTCTCCTCAAAGATTAGCTGATGTTGATTCAAAGCTTCAAAAACGAGTGTCACCTCACTGTATGAGATCATAGGCAGAGTAATGGTGAGAACAAAGAAGAAAGTAAATAAAAAAATACCCTTTATATTTTTACTTAACGTTATTCTTTCGTGTTTTATTAAACTCCCTTTAATCATCATTTAAATAAGGTATACAAATAAATTACGGTTAAACTTTATATGGTTTTCGTCATGTGCATTATAAGCAACTCTTAGACTAGCTATAATTTTTTAGTTATCCTATTAGTATAAATTAAACACATAGCTGTTCCTTCAACAAGAGCGCCTACAAGAATAAATAAACTAGACTCCACTTTAAATCTTTCACTGTGAAAAACGAAATAGCAGGCTTTGTTTAGGCTAAAAAAAGTAAGGTGTCTTATGTCAATTTTAAAAAAGCATAAAGCAGGTTTAGTTTATATAAAAATATTATCATCGTATCAATTTTTAATGGAATTGGTTGTGCAATTAGCTTTTTTAAAAGGATTGACATGAATAAAAAAACTTCAAACTTAGTCGTTATATTTTTATCTGCATTCATTACATCGTTTGTTAGCCGCTATTTAACTGATTCAATAATAAACCTAAAAGATCTACCTTTTTATATGGAGTTTTTACTTTTCCTAGCTATTTATTTGGTAATTTATTTCCCACTAAATTGTGTATTCGAAAAATTCGTTGTTAAGTCAACATCTGATAGTTAGCAAAACAGTAAGGCAGAATGAGTCAGAGGGTTCGCTATACAAGGCTTTACAGGTATCTTTGCTTATTGTTTTGTCGCATATCTGTGTAGTAATCGGCTTGCTCTTAACCACTTTTAAACAAGGCAATTTTATGAAAACGATTGGCATGCTCGGAGGTATGAGTTGGGAGTCAACAGCCAGCTATTACAAAGCTTTAAACGAAGGCGTTAAACACTCATTGGGTGGACTACATAGTGCCAAAATTTGTATGGTGAGCGTCGATTTTGCGGAAATTGAAGCACTACAGCATCAAGGCGATTGGCAACAAACAGCTAAGTTACTCACCAAGGCAGCTAAATCTGTAGAGGTTGGTGGTGCCAACTTTTTACTTATTTGTACCAACACTATGCATAAAGTGGCCGATGAGATTGCCAGTAATATTACAATTCCTATTTTACATATTGCTGATGCTACCGCAGAGCAACTAAAACTCGATAATATTTCGCGAGTAGGGTTGTTGGGCACGCAATTTACAATGGAGCAAAACTTTTACAAAGAGCGTTTAACCGATAAGCATAACATTGAGGTATTAATACCTCAGCCTAATGAGCGAAAGCGAGTGCACGAGGTTATTTATTCGCAGTTATGCCAAGGGATTATTGATGACGATTCGCGAGCCGATTATGTGCGTATTATAGAGCGATTATTTGAGCAAGGCGCGCAGGCCATCATTTTAGGCTGTACTGAAATCGCCTTGTTGGTAAAGTCACAACATACGCAGGTTCCGCTTTACGACACCACCAAAATACATGCCGAAGCAGCAGTGAAGTTAGCGCTGGCAAAATAGTTAAGCTTGAGATAACAAAAAAACCGCCAATTGGCGGTTTTTTATTAGCAAGTAAAGCTGTTAACACGCTTTATTTTAATGGCCTTTCTCAAAGTCATTTACTTCGCGCTCGGCTTCCTCTTTCGATTTACCGTATTTTTGCTGAATTTTACCAACAAGCTCGGTACGGCTACCTTCAATTTTATCTAAATCATCGTTGGTAAGATCGCCCCATTTTTGCTGCGCTTTACCTTTAAGTTCTTTCCAATTTCCTTCGATACGATCGCTATTCATAATTAGCTCCTTATTAAGAGTGATGATTTTTCATTTTAAAAGCGTTACTAATAAAATGATTTTTAACGTTCACTTATAAAGCTGCAAAGGCTATACCAGAAAGTGAAACGCTTAATATATCAACTGCTTATGCTTTTTTGATGCGTAAAGTTTTTTAGCTGGTGGCGAGCTTTATAAAAATTCTGCAGGGTGGCTTGTAATTATTTCAGGGACTGTCACTTCAGGGGGGGGGTTATTGCAGGGACACTGTGCTGGTTTTTTATAAGTACAATAAAAAAGCGAGCTATTAAAGCTCGCTTTGCTGTTTAATAAAGGAATTAATGTCTAAAGCTAGGCATTAGCGCAGGAATGCCTGGCAGCATGCCTACCAGTGCCATTACACCGGTTAATAATACAAACATTATAAGTGGGATGACCCAGCGACTCATTCGCGATAAATCAGCACTTCTTTCTTTACAGCCAATAAGGCCCAAGTTATCAAGTAGCATAGTTAGTGACCAACCAAATGCAGGGTTTACTAGGCTTGATGCAAACACCACAATGGCGGCTGATTGGGTGGTTTTACCTTCACGGGTCATTTCCATACCCGCTTCAAGTAGTGGAATAAACACCCCTACAATTAAGGCAACACATAATACTGGCTGCCAAATAGCTAAGTCCATTGGGTAACCCCAAACACCCGCGATAATACAAAATAACGCAGTTAAAATTGCGCCTGCAGGAATAGGGCGTTTTGCAATAGCAGCAGGAACAATGTAAGTGCCCCAAGATGACGCAAAGTTAGCACCGCCTAATAGCGAGCCAAAGGTTTGTCTTGTTGATGCGCTAAGCATGGTATCGTCGATATTCATTTGTACTTTTTCAGTACGCTCTGGGTAACTAATTTTTTGAAATACTTGATGGCCTAAAAAGTCAGGCGACCACATAGCAACCGCTAAAACTGCAAAAGGAAGTACAACCACAAAGCTTTCTGCTGTTGGTAAGCCAAGCATCCAGCCGGTGTTTTCGCCCCACCAGTACATAGGGTTCATGTTTGGTAAGCCCGGTGCAGTATGAAACTCAAACGGTGCACCCAATGCAAAAGCAGTAAAACCACCAATTAAACAGCTCAGTGGCACGGCTAACCAGCGTTTTTTATAATGCTCCAATAAAGCATAAAGTAAAATTGTGGCTAAGATTACGATAAAGGCAATATGGGTCATTTGAATTTCTTCAGCCCATGCAAACAGCTTTTTAACTTGTGAAATGGTACCCACAAAGCCTAAATAGAGGAGTAGGCCACCACACACCCCTTTACTGGTGAGCTTTGCCATGAGACTGCCGCCTTTACTAAATGCTAATATCAATCCAAAGGCTCCTATGAGCAAACCAAAGGCCATAGGGTGTCCGCCTGCGGCAACCACAATAGGAATTAATGGAATGAGTGGGCCATGAGTACCCGCTAAGTTAGCGGTCGGTAAAATAAAGCCAGAAAATAGTAAAATAAATAACGAAACAATTAAAAGTTCGTAGCGTACGTTTTCAAGTACAAAGCCATCACTCAACCCCAAAGGGCCTGCAAACGTGGCAGCAATGGCTGCAACCATCACAACTTTACCTATAGTAGCGGCCATTGCTGGAATGGTGTCTTCAAATTCAAAGCGATAATCTCTAAACGGTAAATTTGGACGCCAGCGTTTTGGCTGCATAATTTGCAGTTCGTGCTCTAGATAAGCGTCGCGGCTTTCAAACTCAGAGCTGGGTTTATGAAGATTTTCATAGCTATCGGACACGGTTTGAGTATCCGCTCCTGGTATAGCATCAGATGAATTATCATCTAGCGGCTTGGTGGTCATGACTTCTCCTGCAACTTAGTTGCTAACTCAAAATAAAAATACAGCTTTTACAAAGCAAATGAACGTTGAGTGCGCAGGGTAAAACAGCTTGCTACAGATTGTAATTAGGCAAAAGGTCGTGCATAGCCTAGTTTAACGCTTTGTAAGTGTTAACAAAAATAGCAAAGGGATGTGTTGTAACTGGCTTGTTAAATTTAAAAGATCTTTAAATTCAGTGGTTTATGTTTTTGTTTTTACAGTGTGATCTTGCCATGTAAAATAGCAGAAAGGTCATAAAATCAGCAGATTCAGCAGCAATCATTCTTTAGTCTAATAAAGGTGGCGTTAGCCGCTATTTGCTTATTATAAATACAATTAGCCGCAAAGTTGCGCAAAACGTAATAATTAAAAAGAGTATTTACTTAGCTGTAGCTTCGGTTTACAGCTTTATACCTACTAGGTATTTGAAACGAAATGCAATCACGAGCTAATTTAAGGGCATTTAAATCACTTAAAACGCCACTTGCTTTTTAATAATAAAACGATATTTTTTGCTACAATGGCGACAAAGTATTTTAGGGTAAATAGCGTGCTGCCGGTTCAAGAAATATATAACTCACTCATTAATGCATTAAAAGCCAACCCAATCACCTTACTGCAAGCGCCGCCTGGTGCAGGTAAATCAACGTGGTTGCCATTACAGCTTATGCGCGATGGGCATTATAAACACATAGTGATGTTGGAGCCTCGGCGCTTAGCTGCACGTAATATTGCCAATTATTTAGCGCATTGCCAAAACGAAACGCTGGGGCAAAGTGTCGGTTTACGGGTGCGAGGTGAGAGTAAAGTAAGCTTACACACGCGCCTTGAAATAGTCACCGAAGGCATGCTGACACGCATGTTACAAAACGACCCTGAGCTTAGTGATGTTGATTTACTGATTTTTGATGAGTTTCATGAGCGCTCTATCGCAGCAGATACCGCGCTGGCTTTTGCTTTAGAATCGCAAGCGGCGCTACGTGAAGATTTAACCATTATGCTGATGTCGGCCACCCTTGATAGCGAACGCTACACTGGGTTTTTTAATTGCCCAGTGATTCAGTCAAGCGGGCGAAGTTACCCGATTGACGAAATATATTGCCCAATAAAAGATGAAAGCCGCTGGCTTGATGCCATCCCCGCTATTATAAAACAAGCACTCAATGAGCAAACCGGCAGTGCGCTGGTATTTTTACCCGGCCAGCGTGAAATACTGCGAGTGCAGCAAGCGCTGAGCGACTTGCCCAGTAATTGTATTGTTGCCACATTATTTGGCGAACAAGATAAAGCTAATCAACAAGCTGCAATTTCACCTGCGCCTCAAGGGATGCGAAAAGTAGTATTAACGACCAATGTTGCCGAAACAAGTTTAACCATTGAAGGTATTAGAATTGTTGTTGATAGCGGCAAGCGCCGTGCAGCCAGCTTTAATTTAAAAACTGGTGTGACTGAGCTTACTACGCAAAGTATATCGCGTTCATCGGCAGTACAACGCGCAGGGCGTGCAGGAAGAATAGAGCCAGGGGTTGTGTACCGGTTAGGTTCAAAACAAACTTTTGAGAGACGAAACAGCCACGATAACCCTGATATTCTTACCTCAGATATTAGCCAACTGATGCTTGAGGCAAAGCAGTGGGGCGCAAGCATTAGTGAACTCACCTTACTTGACCCGCCGAGTGAGCAACAATGCAGCCAAGCTACTAATTTATTATCTATGCTTGAAGCCATAGATAGTAACGGTAAGCTCACCACGCTGGGCAGTAAAATGTTGGGCTTTGGTGCCGATATTCGCTTAGCGCATATGTTATTAAAAGCGCAAATGTTAGAGCCACGGTTAAGTGGGGTTTATCGCTTAGCTATTTATTTAGTGGCCTTACTAGAAAGCCGAGTTAACACTGCCAATGAGCTCAACCTAGCACTGCATAGTCAACAACAACGACCACATCCGGTATTTAAGCAGCAATTAAATTATTGGTTCAAACGCTTAAAATTTACCGACAGTCGTACAGATTTAAACACTGAACATTTAAGCTTATTAGTGTCGCTTGCCTACCCTGATCGCATCGCTAAAAAACGTGGCAATGGCTACTTATTAGCAAATGGGGCAGGGGCTAAGCTAAACCCTGACTACTGGCATAATGACGAATATATAGCTATTGCCAGTATGGGCGGGCATAAAGGCGGGCGAGTTTTTGCAGCCACGGCGCTAAATCCATTAGCGCTTAAAGAGTATTTACCGCATTTATTCACTGAGTTGACCCGCTGCGAGTTTGATGAAAAAGCCGCTCGGTTTATTCATCAAGATGAAGTAAAACTTGGGGAAATTACCCTTAGTAGCCAACCAAGTAAACATAAGCTTGATAAAACAGAACGGGCCAAGGCATGGCTTAGTTTGTTTGCCAAACAGGGCTTTTCACTGTTTAACGAGCAAAAAGAAAGTGAGCAACTACTTATTAGAATGTGCCTAGCTAGCAAATTGATGCCAGAACAGTTTCCTATTATTAGTCAGCAGCAGCTCATTGAAACAGCAGGTGATTGGTTAGGGGTATACCTTGAAGATATTAAAACCCTTGAGCAACTTAAAAAGTTTAATTATTTTGAGGCACTACAAAATTGTTTTAATTGGCAACAGCAAAGCGAGCTAAAATCTTTACTCCCACTGCGGCTAACAGTACCAAGTGGCTCTAACATAAAAATTGAATACCAACTTGATGGACCTGCCAAGCTTAGTGTGCGCATGCAAGAAGTATATGGTTTAACCAGCACGCCTATGTTAGCTAACGGTAAATTAACACTGCTAATGGAGTTGTTATCGCCAGGCAAGCGTTCACTACAGTTAACTCAAGACTTAGCGCATTTTTGGAATAGTAGTTACCGCGAGGTACAAAAAGAGATGAAAGGGCGCTACCCCAAACATTTTTGGCCAGACGATCCTGCCAATAGCATTGCCACCAATAGAGTAAAAAGCAGAATGTGATCACGCTTCCTTAATGTCACTTAATGTTAAACGTTGACCATGCAAATAACGAACTTTTTGGGCGTTTTACAAGCGACTAAACTACTATTACTTTAATGCTGACATTTTACAGAGTAAGACTTACCACGCTAGTGTACATATGAGTCGTAAGGTAGCGAGCGTTTGTAACTAATTGAAGATGCAGCTAACAATCTAAAAGTGATAATAGAGGGAAGATGCATGAAAGGCGTTATCTTTAGAGGGCTTGAGGCACTGGTTATTGAAAAATGTGGCATGGCTGCATGGGACGACTTACTTGAAAAAATGCACCTGAAGGTCGTGTTTATATTTCTGCAGAAAGTTATCCAGATGAAGAAATAGTTGGTTTGGCACAAGATGTAGCAACTGCACTTTCTATGTCTATGCCAGAGGTATTAAAGGCCTTTGGAGAGTATTTATTTTCTCACTTAAAGGCACGTCATCCAAGCATTGTTGCTAACTTTAATTGTTTTGCTGATCTCATTATTGGTATTGATAAAGTAATTCATGTTGAAGTAGCTAAGCTTTATCATGAGCCTAATTTACCTGAAATTGACGCCAAAATTATTGAAGACGGGTTTATTTTAATGCGTTACAACTCTAGCGACAGCTTTGTATGTGCGCCGAAGGGCTTATTTTTGGTGCTGCGGCTCATTATGGGGTTGATGCTAAACTTAATCATGCCCAGTGTATGCATGATGGGTTTGATTCGTGTTTAATTGAAATAAAATATGAGACTCCCCATGGCTGAAGACGACTACAATTATAAAAAAGCGTATTTGCGCGAAAAATCAGCCAGAGATCAATTAGAAACCCTACTAGAAGACAAAACACGGGCATTGTTTATTGTTAATCAAGAGCTGGAAGAAAAGCTCGAAACGGTTAAAAACCAACAAATAACCTTAATGCAAAGCGAAAAAATGGCCACGCTAGGGACACTTTCTGCTGGTATGGCCCACGAAATAAATAACCCGCTTGCTTACATAACCAGCAATGTAGAAAGTATAAAATTTATAAAGCCCGTCCTGGTTTCGTTAATAACGGCGGCTCAACAATTTGTAGATAAATCAATTTCACTATCGCAGTTAGAGTCTATTTTAGTTCAGCTCAATCAAGAGAACGATTTAAGCTTTATTGTGGAGGATATTGATGACTTAGTTGATGATACCCAAGAGGGATTAGAGCGCATAGCTCATATTGTTAGTAACCTTGTCGACTTTGCAAGCCTAAAAGACAATGTAACAACAATGGCAGATATTACAGAATCATTAAATGGCACGCTAAAGCTACTCGAAAACCAGCTGGGAACGTGTGCTATAGAGTTACACATTGAAAAGTTACCCCTAACACAGTGTAATATATCATCGATGAAACAAGTCTTTGTAAACTTATTAATTAATGCCAAACACGCTTGTGATGACTTGCACGATCAGCAAGGAAAAGTAACTATTAAGCTGTTTGCCAATAAAAATAATATTTATATTGAGGTGGCAGATAACGGCTGTGGGATGGACGCTGATACACTTAAACAAATGTTCGATCCTTTCTTTACCACTAAACCCGTAGGCCAAGGCACTGGTATGGGAATGGCTATAGTTTACAATGTACTTAAAGAGCACAATGGCACTATAGAGGTTGAAAGTGAAGTGGGTAAGGGGTCTTTAATACGTTGTTTAATACCTATTACTAAATAACTTTGTAAGCTTAAAGTTTACAATATAGGCATGGCTGCAAAGTGTGTTGTGGCTATTGAGCGTAGGTATTAGTATCTTAACTCGACACTTCTTGTCCGCCGTGTTGCTCGGCTAAATCATCAAGTTCGGCAACGGTATAATCAAATCCGCTTTCATCATATTCGTAGCTTACTTTAACGCTGTCGCCGCCATTAAAAAGACGTGTTTTTACGTCATTGACTGGCCAATCTTTTAATTCGTGTAAAAAGCGGTTAGCCACTTGTGATGACTCAAATCGGTAACTAATCTCTGTTTTCATAAATAATAATACCCTGATAATTTTACCCACGTAGTTTGTTGATTTTTACCAAGGAGTCAAGTTATCTACTTTAAAAGGGTAATAAATTATGACTTTATAGATACTTATCGGTCATAGTAATCTAAATTGGAGTGTTAACAGTATAAAGCTGTTTAAAAAACAATAACCATATAACAATAACGGAGTAGGCAATGAAATATTTAGTGAGCTTAGTTGGGCTTATCGCTTTTTTAATGGTGGTACTACCGGGACCCCTTTATAAATTTAATATCGTTGAACTAGGCACTGCTTTTGCCGGTTTTAGATTAGGTGTTTATGTCGGTGGGGCAGCATTAGCCTTATTGTTAGTTCAAGTGCTATTCATGCGTAAAACAGTGAGCCTAACCAGTGCAGTGATCACGGTTATTTTTGCAGCTGTTGCTATTGTAATGCCGATTAACATGATGAATACAGCAAAAAGTATTCCGCCAATTCATGATATTTCTACCGATTTAATTAACCCACCTAAGTTTGTTGCGGTTGTGCCTTTACGTGCTGATGCACCTAACCCTGTTGCTTACGCGGGTGAAGTAACGACAGCGCAGCAACGTGAAGCGTACCCAGAACTAAAACCGCTCGAGTACAACTAAACCAAAACAGAGCTGGTGGCAGCAATTACTAAAGCCATGGAAAACTTAGGCTGGGAACTGGTTAATAGTGATGTTAATAATGGCATTGTTGAAGCAACAGACACCACAATCTGGTTTGGCTTTAAAGATGATGTTGTCGTGCGTATTAACGACAAAGGCAGTAAGCGTGTGGTCGACATACGTAGTAAATCTCGCATTGGTAAAAGCGATTTAGGCAAAAATGCCCAGCGTATTAAAACCTTGATTGACGAGTTAAACGCCGTTGTGGTGCAGTAATTGATAAAAATAGCCCAGCATTATGCTGGGTTTTTTGCAGTTGCTAGGTCAGTTCATGTTCAGAGCTGATAATGCATACTGTGTGAGTTATAAATTTTAATAAACTATGGAGTTATTATGAAAACAGTCGGATATGCAGCAAAAAGCCAAGGTTCTGAACTTACAGAGTTTTCTTTTGAGCGCCGCGATTTACGAAATAACGATGTAGCAATAGAGATTTTATATTGTGGTGTCTGTCATTCAGACTTACATGCAGTGCGTAACGACTGGGGGGGTAGTAATTACCCATTAGTTCCTGGGCACGAAATTGTAGGTAAAGTAATATCAGTCGGTAGTGATGTAAAAAAATACAAACAAGGCGATATAGTTGCCGTAGGGTGTATGGTTGACTCCTGCCAAAGCTGTGACCAATGTGATAATCACGAAGAGCAATTTTGTCGTGAAGGCATGGTCGGTACTTACAGCGGGACCGATAGAGTTAACGGCGAAATGACTCAAGGTGGCTACTCTAAAAACGTTGTAGTACGCGAAGAGTTTGTATTATCAGTGCCTGAAAACTTAGAATTATCGCGCGTGGCGCCGTTACTTTGCGCCGGTATTACTACTTATTCACCGTTACATAAATGGGGTGTAAAAACAGGTAGCCGAGTTGCTGTGGTAGGCCTTGGTGGATTAGGCCATATGGCGGTTAAAAATGCAGTAGCAATGGGTGCAACCGTTACTGTTATTGGTCGTACTGAGTCTAAAAAAGAAGATGCAATTAAGCTCGGCGCACAGCATTATTTAGTATCAAACAATGATGATGAAATGAAAAATGCGCAGTCAGCGTTTGATGTCATTATTGATACCGTGCCTGTAAAGCATGACTTATCAATTTACACACCACTACTTGATATCGATGGTACCTTGGTTATTGTTGGCCAAGTAGGCCCAGTAGATGAGCTAAACACAGTTCCTCTTTTAATGGGTCGTCGTCGTGTGGCTGGCTCGTTAATTGGCGGCATTGCAGAAACACAGCAAATGCTTGATTTTTGTGGTGAGCACAACGTATTGCCAGAGTGTGAAATGATCAACATAGACGAAATTAACACCGCTTATGAGCGTATGGAACGCTCTGATGTGCGATACCGTTTTGTTATTGATATGTCATCTATTAGCGTTTAATACGCTAAAGAGTAAAATGTAAAAAGAGCCGCTTAGCGGCTCTTTTTGTTTTTATTAACAAGGCTGTGCCTGTTTAGTTTTGTTGCCGCTAATTTGTATATAACTAAGCAGCCACATTAACAGCCCACCTAAAAATAAAGCCGCAGCAACATAGCCTGTTTGATTTGGCGCTGCCCCTTTTGCAATAGCAATGCCGCCAACCCAAGGGCCAATAGCATTTGCAATATTAAACGCACACTGCACTAATGCCCCAATCATGGCGTGGCCGTCAGGTGATACATCCATTAATAGCGTTTGCACTAAGGTTGATAGCCCTAAGCTGCAGCCAATAAAAAATATAACCGCATACAGCAGATAAATATTATAGCTGGCACTGACATATGCAAATGCAAAAACAATGGTAGAGGCAAGCGTAAATCCGGTGGTTTTAATCGCTGATTTATCGGCAGCTTTACCTAGTACGTAATTACCGAGCGTAGAGCCAATACCAAACATCACCATAGCAATTGAAATTGTATAGGGCGCGCTCTGAGTGACCTCTAAGATCGTATCGGCCACATAGGTATAAATACAAAATACGCCACCAAAGCCAATAATAACAATCCCTAATATTGACCAAACCAGTTTGTTTTTTAGCACCCCTAATTCGTTGAGTAAGTTAGAAGTATGGGTGTTTTTAACATTAGGCACCACGTTATACACAAAAATAAAGGCAATAAACGCCAACACCCCAGCTGCAGCGAGGCAATAACGCCAACTAAGATTTTGCCCAACCAATGTCACCACCGGCACACCAACGATAGTGGCTATGGTTAAGCCCATAAACACTTTTGACATAAAGCTAGCGCGTTTTCCTTGCGGTGCTATATCAGAGGCCAGTAATAACGCGGCACCAAAATAAGCGCCATGGGGAAGGCCACTTAAAAACCTAAACAGCACCAGTTGTTCTAACGAGGTCGCTAATGCACTTAAACTGTTTGAAATACACATTAAGCTTAAAAATAATAATAGCGCTCGTCGTTTTCGCATATTTGCCGTTGCCAACATTAAAATGGGTGCGCCAACCACCACCCCAAGAGCATAAGCACTAATAGCATAACCACTTTGTGACGGAGTACTGCCAAATGCCTCACTAATTAATGGCAACATAGGCATCATAGAAAATTCAGATAACCCCAAAATAAAAGTACCCAACGCCAGCACAATTAAAATAGCGGTTCTATTGGGCTGACCCGACGGCGATGTAGTATCAACGGCCATATAAAATCCTTGAAGATAATAAATAAAATTTAATAACAAACTAAATGCCAGTGCGTTTAAAAATAAAGCACACACGCTTATTTAGTTGAATGTGGAAATGAGGAGTAAAGAGACGTGCATTTTAAATTAAAAGCTCTCTTTCGTCATGTACTAAACCATAATTTAAGATGAATAAAATTTAACTTAAGCCAACCAAAGGATGGTTAAGTAAGTTCAGCAAAGTATTAACGCAATCAAAAATAAGCAGTGTTAAATTTAAAATGTAATGTTAACTTGACTTTTTGTAAGGCGTGAATGATATTTGTAAAGTAAACATTACTTTTAAAAACAGGATAAAGGCAATGAAAGCAGAATTAAATTTAAAACAACGCCAAATTAAAAATACCAGTTACCTAGCTAAATGGACCTTAATATGGCTTTTTACTTTAGCTATTTGCAGCTTTGGCCCCACTTTAATCTGGGATCGTTCAGCGCTAATTAGTGGCTTTTTTATTATTATAAATTTGGCTGCTGGCGTAGGGATGATTTTAGCCAACAAGCGCTATTTGCAAGGCATGGATGAATTAATGCAAAAAATACATCTCAGTGCCATGGGGTTTACCTTAGGTGCAGTGTTAGTAGGCGGGCTGGCATACACCAATTTAAAATTGAGTGGTTTAATTGATTTTAAAGCGCAAATACCCGACTTAATGTTTTTAATGGGGGCGGTGTATTTAATTAGTGTGTATGTGCTTAATAAACACTATTGCGCAGGTGATGAATGAAAAATAGATTAAAAGTGTTAAGAGCCGAGCATAATTTCACTCAAGCAAAGTTGGCCGAGCTGTTGGATGTATCGCGCCAAACGATTAATGCCATTGAAAAGGGCAAGTTCGATCCCAGCTTGCCACTGGCTTTTAAGGCCGCAAGGTTGTTTAAACTTAAAATAGAAGACATTTTTGATGACGAACAGGATTAAAAATTAACAAAGTGCGACAATATGTCGCGCTTTTTAACTTGCCGCAGCACGTATAATTTACCCACAAAATTTTTGTGGTAAATCAATAATGACTGATAAAAAAAATCCCCTAACCTCCTATTTAGTATCGCCTTTGGCACTTGTTATAAGTAGCGTACTATCGCCTGTTGCCTTTGCAGATGACGCCTCAATTGAAGTGATTGAAGTACACGGTCAAGCACAAAACAAACACCTATCGTTAGGTTCATCTGAATCGTTATTAACTGATTTAGGTGTGGACTTTTCAGCCGCCGGTGGCATGGCTAACTTACCTGTTTTAAATGGTTTAATGGGCGATAGAGTGGCGGTACTGGTCGATGGAGCGCAAATCACCG